>Ga0208373_1002362_pt1 | contig 21216 bp, 28 predicted proteins | sample RifOxyC2_FD_184036 | JGI IMG/M metagenome (GOLD analysis project Ga0208373, IMG submission 184036) | Soil microbial communities from Rifle, Colorado - Rifle Oxygen_injection C2 (SPAdes) | ecosystem: Environmental > Terrestrial > Deep subsurface > Rock core/Sediment | place: Rifle, Colorado... | reverse complement strand
TGGTGCAGAGACAACAGCAAAACTGTTGTCTGTTGTGCAAACTATGAAAATGCAAGAGGGAAATATTATAGATAATATGGCAGATTTACTTCAGAAAGCTAAGTAGATACTCAATTAACTAAACTTTAAAAACCTTCCAGGTTTCCTAAATTCGGCGGTATGGTGGAATGGTTAACACGCGGCTCTCATAAAATGCGGCTCTGCCGGATTTGCTCGCAAATCGCAGATTTGAGACAGGCTGAGATTCCAAGTTCAATTCTTGGTACCGCCACTTTTATTTTTGTTTGAACCAATTAATAACTAAAAGTAATACTCCAACAGCATAAGGAATTAATAAAAAGCCACCAAATATTGCCATCCCCCATACTACTCCTTCAGAATCTCCAGTTAAAGATAATAAAATAAATAATATTACTTCTAAGATAACTGTAGCAATTGTCAACCAAACAGCCCAATTTTCTAATTTATTACTCTCTGTACTTTTTGATATTTTATAATATTTTAATCCAGGTAAAAATACAAGTACAAAAAATATTACACCAAAAAGCAAACCTTCAAAGAAAATATCTGAAAATGCTAAAAGGTTTCTGAGATATTGAAAAATTTGTGTAAAAACAGCACCTAAAGGAACAAGAATACCTACAACCATCAACACCCATCCAGTTATTGAGAAAACCTTTGAATTCATGTCGTCTAAAGCTAGTCCTAGCTTTTATACCTTCCTAAACGCCACTTTAATATTTATATTACAATAATAATTAAATAACCCTCTAGGAGAGAATTATTATGGCAATTATATTTCCCTATAAAAAAATAACTTCTAAACAGAAACAAAAAGTAAACCGACTTTTGACTCAATTTCAAAGAGAAGTAAGCCAATGTTCTCTCCATCAAGACGCCGCCCAAGTGGTTTTGAATGAAAATCAAATTTCCCATCAAAGAGGACAACTATTTTTAGATAATTTAATTATCATATTAAAACCAAACAGATGGGGCACAGATTTACCAATTCCTTTTCCAGAGAGAAGTACTCCTCCAGTAAATTACAAATTTAACATTCCCTACGACCCTCAATTAAGATAATTATCCCTCAAAAACACTTTCGTAGAAACTTTGCTTCAATATCTCTCTATTAACTGTCTCTTTTCCAACACTACTTGGAAACATCTTTGCCCAGACAGACCTTTTTGCAGGAGTAAATGTCAAAGCCCCATTCAATCTATTAATTTCCTTAGCCATTGCAGAATACTTATTATAAATAGGAACTGGCATCATTGAAAACAAAGCTCTTACAGAAGTATAATCATCTGGAATCTTAGCCACAACTGGAATATTTGTGCTATCTTCAATCTCCTCAATGCTCAATTCATAATTAGGGTCTCTAACTTTATTCACAATTATTCCGGAAATATTCTTTCCTCTCTGCTTTGCCAAAACCGCAGCCTTCAACGAATTAACCATTGTTGGATAATCTGGAGTAGAAACAACAAACAAATGGTCAGAAGCAACCATTGTAGAAAGAATCTCATCATTCATACTTGGAGAAGAATCAAGAACAATAAAATCATACTCACTCTTAAACTTCTCAATCTTATCCTTCAACTTAAAATGACTCAAATTCTTATCATACATAACACTTCCTGGAATTACATCCACTCCGTAGCTTCTATGAATCGCACTCTTCAATCCTGCTCTTCCGGATAGAACATCATGGATAGTATTTTTAGGAGAAGTAACATTCATATGAATTCCAAGATTAGGAGCAGAATAATTTGCATCAATCAATAGAACTTTCTTCCCATAATTCTTCGCAAGGTCAGAAGCAATGCTAGCAGATATTGTAGTTTTACCCACTCCTCCTTTTATTGAAATAATTCCTATTACTTTTCCCATCTTTTTTACTCACTAATTAGTAATCCTTGGTTTAAAAGCATTTCTAAAAATCGTATCTACTTAAAATTCTAAAGTTCTAAGAAGAAAAAACCGATGAATCATAATTAAAATCCAATTATCCTATCAGTTGTTTATTTTCATCCACGATGAAAATTAATATCTTTAAGTTAACAAAAAGTATTTATTTTACTTCAAAAAGCTAAACTCTTAATAAAAATCTATCTTCTATTGTCTGCCTGTTTTTGTCCATATTTAGCAGTCGCATCTCCAGAAGAAACAAGGTAAGTACCATATAATGCTCTTGAAGAAGGTTTAATCTGCCCTCCAATTGGCTTCCCCATTTTATCACCAGACCTCATACCTAGAGGTCTAATTTGAGCCAATGATTGAAAAATAGTTTGTGGCATCATAACTGAATTATCGGAATGAACTATAAGAAGATTATGGCGATTATGATATACTATTAAAATAAATAGGTTTATAATTCCCCTGGATTGTTAAATTCCAAGGGCCTGTAGGATAGTGGAAATCTACGTCCATGGCATGGATGAGACTCGAGTTCGATTCTCGGCAGGTCCACTTCTAAAAAAGAAAGATTTATTAAAAAATAAGACATCTATAATCATGCAAGAATTAACTGATAAGCTAAAATTTCCTCTTTCTAGAGAAGATGAAATTAGAATTGCAACAGCAGCCCAAGAAGCAATACTAAGAGAGATTACAGCCCATAGAGAAAGAGATGAATACCTTGGACTTAATAGATTCGGTAATTTATTTAATTATATATTCTAAATCCTCTTTCTTCTCAACAAATCAAAATAAAAAAATAAAAAAACTATTTATCATACCATGGAAGCGTTGAATGACCCCACTTTTCAGTTACCCAAAAATATAATGCTGGGCAATTAGGAAAGATATTTTGGTGTATATCTTCTGCATATGTCTGAAATATCATATTTGGAAATTCTTTAAGAATAGCTTCCGATTCTATCTTTCTACAGATAAAGTATTGCTTTGCTTCTTTTTTATAATCTTTAAATCCTCTATTTCTTGAAGACTTTTCTAAATCTTTATGATTTATTAAATCTCTCCAATTAGATTCTTTTAATTTTTGCAGTTCACTATCTATTAATTTATCGGATATTTTATATTTCTTCCAGATTTCGCTCAAGAATATTGTTTTGAAGTCTGCTTTTTCGAGTTTTTTCTTAATGTCTATTAAATAATTAGTATATGTATTTTTATCGTATTTATTTAGTCTTGCATGTTCATCAGCTAAAATAAAAGTAAATTCAATTCCAGGTTTATACAACATTTTAATCTTAGAAATCAATTTATTAAAATTGTCTATAGCATTATCCTCTTTTTCATTAGTTTCTCTTTTATCCGAAGCACCCCAAAATCCAATTAAAGATATTGGTTTTTGCATATTAATATCTTGACTTATAATCTCAGCCATTTTATCTTCCATATAGGGGATATCTCGAGAGATATACTTATCACTTAATATTTTTATAATCTCATCTTCAGGGCGGGGCTTTATGAATTGAGGCATATTGGATTTTATTAGCCAAGGGTATACTTTTTGCCAAGTATGCTTCGCTCTTTTAACTCCACTTTCAGTTATTTTAAGATTTTTATTCCAAAAACTAATAAGATATTCAAACATTTCTTTACGATTAAGCATTTCTGGAAATTCTGCTTGAAACTGTGCAAATGCTTCAGGCTCATTCTTTTTTATAAGATTTATAGACTCTTTTATGGATGCTAAAAATGATTTTATCGATAAATTAAATTTTGGGTCAAGATTATCACATATAGTTATACCTGTAAACAAATATTCTCCAAATTTATCTTCAAATTTATATACTATGTGCCCTCCTTTTCCCAGTAGATCATAAGCAAAATCGGGAGTCATGACTCCTATCTCTATTTTTCTATCTTTTAACGCCTGAGTAATTTCAGAATACTTTACTGGAATTAAATCTTTATTTGGAAGCAGTTCTTTCATTAATGTATGGGTTGTTGAATATTCTTGAAATGTTCCAATCTTATATTTTTCTAAATCCCCTAAGTTATTTATCTTTATCGAAGGATCTAAAGTCACGGCAACAAGCGGGACCTTCCCGACTAATTGACCTATAATCTTTCCTTTTGTAGAAAACTTTTCTGCAAATGTAAAAATTGGGTCAGCTATCCCTATCTGAGCAGAACCAGATAAGATAGAATTATAGGTAAGATCATCTCCACCAGAATTAATAAAATCTACATCTAATTTATGTTTTTTGTATATTTTTAATCTAGAAGCAAAATAAATTGGGAAATAAAGAGGAAGTCTACCAAATTCTGCCACTAAAATTTTAGTTTCGTTCAAATTTTCGTCGATATTACTAAGTGTTTCTTTTGTGATGATCCTCTGCCAGTTATTAAAAAGTTTATCAAATTTGAAACGCTTATAAACCTCAAAATAAACCTGTTCTTCATCAGTTATAAATCCATATTTCGCATTTGTTTGCTTGTCTAATGTTGCCTTATTGTTTAATAAAATTTGTTTTGCTACATCTCCATCTTGTGAACGAAAATTAAAACCAACATTCATTCCAGCGCCATTTGAAAAAGGAACCTTATATCTCCAAGTTATATAATCTGGCAAAAATTGTTCTGCAACTTTTCTTAGAATATATTTTGTTGTTATTTGATGATTCTCTCTTTTTACCTTAAGTTTTCCATCAATTTTCATAGCAAAATCAACAACTTTTGTATCAAAAAATGGTGCTCTTGTTTCAAGTGTATGTTTCATACTCATTCTATCTACCCTAACATTATGACTTTTCTCTAAATCATCTGTGATCATAAAACATCCTTTGTTAACATCTTTATCATTCAAACGAGAAAACTCATTATAACCTCCGAAGATTTCGTCTGATGCTTCACCAACTAAAGCTATTCTATAGCCTGCTCTTACAACTTCTTTTGCTAGTATATCTAAAGCAAATGACTGCCTAATTACCTGTGCTTCATATAATTCCAAATGATATATCAAATTTTCAAATTCATTTGCATAATCCACATTAGGATATACTATTTTATATTTGTAGTTATTATCCCTACATAACTTAACTGCCGCTTCATAATCGGAAGAACCGGGTATACCTAATATAAAACCAGTAACATCCTTATGAAATCTTGTAGCTATCTCCATAATCAAACTACTATCGACTCCACCACTAAGCAAAACAGCAATAGGCAAATCAGTGTCTACTCTTTTTTTTACTGCTTCCACAATTAATTTAGTTAATGTTGTCTTAGCCTGCTGCAAATTTTTCACAGAATTATTATATGTTAAATTATGATATCTCTCTAATTTACCATTAACCATATAATGTCCCTTAGGAAAGATTTTCACTTCTTTAATAAAATCAAATTGCACGAGTTGTTTTAATTCAGAACTAAAATAAAAATTATTTTTATCAAAAGCAAAAAATAGAGGTTTTACTCCAAATTCGTCTCTTCCAACAAAAAAGCTATTATTTTTTAGGTCATATATAATAAAAGCATACATCTCCGAATCAAGATGTTCAATAAGATTTTCACCATACTCTTCATATAAATGAACTAGAACTTCCGTATCACAATTAGTTTTAAATTTATGACCTTTCTTCTCCAAATCACTCTTTAATTCTTTATAATTAAATATCTCTCCATTTTGAACTGCAAAAATAGTATTATCTTCATTAGATAATGGCTGCTTACCATTTTCTCTATCAACAATTGGAAGCCTATTTGCGCCAATCGCAGCTTTATCAAATATTTCATATTCAAGGGTACTTGTTCCCCTGTGAGTTATCTTTTCTAGACTCTGCCTAACAAAATCCTCTTTTTCTAGATAAGTTCCAAATACCCCTGTTATGCCACACATTTAATCATATTGCTTAAGAAGATTATAAACCTTACCTAAACTTAATTATATCTTCTTTCTTCTCAACAAATTCGCATTTGTCACAACACTTATTGAAGACAATGCCATAGCAATCTCCGCAACAATTGGATGCAAGAAACCTAAGACTGCAAATGGAATTGCAACAACATTGTAAGCAAACGCCCAGAACAAGTTCTGTTTTATCTTGCTAAATGTGGCTTTGCTTAAATTAATGGCCTGCACAACTCCTAACAAACTCCCACGAGCAAGAACAATATCTCCAGCTTCTATAGCAATATCGCTTCCAGAGCCAATTGCAATGCCCACGTTAGCCTGTTTCAAAGCAGGAGCATCATTTATTCCATCTCCCACAAAAGCAACCATTCCACTATTCTGCAACTCAATTATTTTATTTGCCTTTTGCTCAGGAAGAACATTCGCCACAATCTCTTTTATTCCAACTTTATCAGCAATTGCCCTTGCTGTTCTCTCATTATCTCCAGTTATCATCACAGTCCTAAAATTTTTATTTAATTCTCTCATTGCCTCAAAAGAATCCTCCTTAACTGCATCCGCAACCCCTATAATTCCAATTACATTTCCATTTTCGGACACAATCATTGTTGTTTTTCCTTTATTTTCAAATTCATCCAACTTACCCATAAATAAATTTACATTTATTCCCTTTTCTTTCATCAAAGTCCTATTCCCAATCAAAATCTTCTTCTTCCCAATTGTCCCCTCCAATCCTCTTCCTCCTAAAATCCTAAAATTCTTCACAGAACTATACTTTTTGAGATTTGCATAGTTAACTATTGCCTTTGCAATTGGATGTTCGCTTAGTTTTTCCAATGAAGCCGCAACTTCCAACAAATAATTTTCTCTAACTTTAGAATAAACATCAGTCACTTCAGGTTTCCCTTTAGTTATAGTTCCAGTTTTATCAAATGCTACAGTTTTTACTTCCTTCATTGTCTGTATTGCTTCCCCTTTCCTAATTAATATTCCATTTTTAGCGCCTATTCCGCTTCCAACAGTAAGAGCAATTGGCACAGCGAGCCCAAGAGCACACGGGCAGGCAATAACAAGAACAGCAACAGCGTTTCCTATTGCTCCACTCAAACTTCCAACAATCAACCACCAATCCATGAAAGTCAAAAATGCAAGAACCAATATCAATGGAACAAAAATACTTGTAATTTTATCTGCCAATTTCTGTATTGGCACCTTACTAGACTGCGCCTCCTCCACCAATTTAATAATATGTGAAAGGAATGTATCCTCTCCAACTTTTCCAGCTTTAACATACAAAATTCCCTCTTGATTTATTGTAGCCCCGATAACATTATTTCCTTTTCTCTTTGACACTGGAATAGATTCTCCAGTTACCATCGCCTCATCAACGCTACTTTCCCCTTTTATTACAATTCCGTCAGTTGGAATCTTCTCCCCTGGCTTAACAATCATTATATCTCCTATTTTCAATTCTGCAACATCTATTTCAATCTCTTCTTTTCCTCTTATTACTCTAGCCTTCTTAGCCCCGAACTCCAAAAGTTTCATTATCTCCCTTGTGGCCCTTCCTCTTGCCATTGCCTCCACATATTTTCCTGTAATAAAAATAGCCATAATCATTCCAGAAACCCCCGAATAATCGACTATACTAAAAAACAAAGAAAATACCCCTGTAAGATATGCAACAAGAGTTCCAAGAGATATCAAAGAATCCATTCCAAAATAAAAGGTAAATAATCCCTTAAGTCCATATTTCATCGTATGAAATCCAAACACAAATACGATTGGGAAAGCCAAAACTAAAATAAGAATAGTCATGTAACTCTCAGCCCCAACCAATCCCATAAATGGATTGTATCCAAATATTCTATCTAAAAGCATCAACAGAGCAATTGGCACAGCAAATACCCAACTCCAAACCAATTTCCTCTTCCAAGAAGTTATTTCAGAATCTTCCATTTTTGAATGGTCATGCCCTTCCATCCTATCCATATCGTGCGCCCTATGATTCATTTCCATATTAATTATTTTATCGCCGAAACTTTATATCCCAGCTTAGAAACCGCCTTTTTAATTTCCTCTTCATTCAATTGCTCTCCCTCAACTTCAGCCTTCTTAAACAGCAAACTAACTTTTACATTCTGAACTCCATTTACACTCTTCAAACTCTTTTCTACATTTCCAGCACATGAAGCGCAGTGCATTCCCTCAATTGAAAGTGTTTTCTTTATCATTTAGAACCTCCACACCCACATCCTCCTCCAGATGCCCCACAGCTTCCTCCACTTCCACTTGAACTCCCTCCACAACTTCCTCCAGAAACTTTAGTATCCTGAGCCAATGTTGCACTATTGGCATTAGCATTTCCAACAATAATCTTTCCAGTACCCATGCCCATTGAACATGCAAATCCGAATGTCCCTTCCTTGTCTGGAGTAAACTCGACATAATCTTCTGGAGTTCTAAGATTCTTCGCAACTCCAAAGCTTTTTACCGTGAAACTTCTATAACATCCCCTTACACTTGCATCCAAATATATTCTAACAGGTTTATTCACTTCAACATTAAGAGTATTAGGATAATAATTCCCATTTTTGAAACTCAAAGTTATTTCTTGTACTGCTCCTCCAGAATTTGCACTTGCCTTAGTTACTGCTCCTCCAGAACTTACTCCACTATCTCCATTTCCTCCAACAAAATAAAATCCAAGAACTATTAGTATAACTATTCCAACAAAATACAAATGCGTTTTCTTTATTCTTATGTTTTCCATGTTATTATATGACTAGTAAACTCCTCGGCCCATAGAGCACAACTAATATTGTCAATAGCATCAATCCAACTGTCAACCATATAACTAATGAAGGATCTCCGTACTTACCATCAACTTCTCTCATTTCTTTGTAAACCATATAATTTAATCCAATCATTATTACTGTGCAAACAGCAAAAACAATCCAGGCCATTATTCTAACATTATCATTCAACAACATAACTGAAGTCATTGCTCCCATTAATCCACCCATAAATCCAGCCATTATTCCTTCCATTATTCCCATAACTCCACAGCACTTCCCATTTAGCGCTCCAAATACAATTCCCACAACCATCCCGAACACCGAACCAATAAACATTCCATTTGTCATCCCAATCAAATAACCTGGCAAGAAACCAGCGATCATTCCAATAGTCATTCCAACCATCATTCCAGACATACATCCCATTTGTCCATAACTTCCTATCTGTCTAACTGCAATTAATATTACTGCATAGCTTAAAGCTAATACTAGTAGGACTTGTCCATACTTTCCAACCAAATTACTATTAAGTATTCCTGTAAAATAAAATAATCCAATTACTATAAACGAAGTAACTAGAGAGTAGAATCCTGCCTTAACAAGTTCTCCTTCTATTCTATTTCCCGAAAGTTCTTTTGTGAATTGTTTGAAACTCATTCTGTCTTCAAGAAAAGTACATATATAACCCCTTTTGTGAAACTAGTTTCACAGCCCATTTTACCTATTTTACCTCCATAAGCTTTAAAAGCCATCCTCATCCTCTTTAATTATGGAGAATAAAAATGTAGGCTATTTATTGATTGGATTATCAGTTGTAATCATATTCATAATCTTTCTTTTCAATTCTGCTCTTGCCCAAATAATTTCATCTTCCTGCACAATGGCTGGACATGAAAACTGCATAATGGAACAAACACTAAAAGAACAAACATATCTTTCAATCGGAATAACTGCAATAGTAATTATCGTTGGTTTGTTTTTAGTTTTCTCAAAACCAAATGAAAGAATAGTAATAAGAAAAGTCAAAGACAAAATAATTGAAAAGAAAATTGATCTAAGCAAGTTCAAACCAGAAGAAAAACAAGTCTATAAATTAATAGCCGAACAGGGAGCAATATTTCAAGCAGACCTCATTGAAAAAACAGGATTTGGAAAAGCAAAAGTCACAAGAATAATAGATAGACTTGAGGGCCATTCTCTAGTGGAAAGAAAACGAAGAGGAATGACTAATGTTGTTGTTTTGAAATATTAATACCACCCGCGAGATATTAAACCATCAAAAACCAAAAACTATTTAAATACATTGTAATACATAGTAATATGAAAACAATAAGCATACGTCTTGAAAGTGAATTTGCAAAAATCCTTTCAGAAGTAATAAAAAATAATATGTATTCAACAAAAACTGAATTCATAAGAGAAGCAATTCGGGAAAAGATAAAACAAATTCAAAGAGAAGAAACCATTAAAAGAGTTGAAAAATTATATGGAAGTTCGAAGAGAAGAACAACGGATGAAGATTTACACAAAGCAAGAGAAAAAGCATTCGAACAACTTGAAAAAAAGCATGGATTACGCTAAAGTTCAATTAATTCCTGCGGTTTCTTTACATGGATAATATCTAATAATGATTGAAAATGCTTGTCCAAAGATACAAAAATTGCATTATTATCTCTTGCTATTAATGCATGAAGAGCATCTCCATTTGGAACATTCCTCTTAAAAGCTAAATCCTTTGACCTTTTAATCTCCGCATTTGTAGACTCAACAAAAAGTAAGTTTCTTTCTAATACAAATAATAAATCCTCAACATTAAAACTTGAATATCCTTCATTTTCTAATTCCCTTAATACCAAATCAGAATAAACAATAATATCGCCCTTCCTAATTATCTTTGCCACGAGTTTCTTAGCCCATTCGCCCTTAGACATATTTGGCTCATTTCTTCCTTCAAAAAAGTCCAGCCAAATCGAAGTATCAAAATAGAACCTCTTATTCATTCCAATTTAAACCAATCAAAACTTTTAATTCTTCTCATTCAATCAAAATCAAAGCAACCATTACCAATATTCCCAAAACAACCAGAATTAGACTCTGAAAATATGAGCAGTTAAAACCATTCTCAAACTTGCCATTTAAGGAGCAAGACCAGCAGTTGTTCCTTCGGCATATCCATCTGGACCATCTGGATCATTTATAGTATCTCCTGGAGAATTTCCCGATGTGCCTGGAGCATATCCACTATCTCCATTTTCAACAAATTCATTATTGTCAGTACCATCCCCAGAAGTATATGTTTTAATCTCTGGTTTTAATCCATCATCTTCACCATTCCCTCCACCAGAAACATCTGTTTTAATCTCTGGTTTTAATCCATCATCCCCACGATTATTACCTGTTACAACTCCTTGTTTATCGCCTTTTATAACAACTCCTGATTCTCCTCCAGGACCAGTTCCTTCAGCATAAGTTATATTTACGATTTGATTATTAATTTGGTTAATCTCTTCTTTTATTTCATTAACCATGGTTTGCCCTTCAGCCCCATTAACCTCAATTCTATTCTCCATAGAAGCATTTTCAAACTTTTCTATAACTTTATCAATCTCTTTTCCAATAATATAATTAATCAAACCTTCTCCGTTCCATACAATAGTAATCTTCCCGCATTTTTCTTCTAAAAATTTATTTTCTTCATCAAAACATTGAGGGATGGATTCTTCCATCGATGGAATAGAGGGTTCTTTTATTCCTTTAGTCGCTCTTATCTTACCTCTTTGTGTCCCAATATAATTTCCATATTCATCCCAATCCAGTCCATCTTCTTTTAATTCTGCATATTTTTCACATTCTGGTTTATTATTTTCATTCCAACATTCTTCAGGAACTCCATCTGAATGTTCTAATTCATATTCTATTAAGTCATTTCTATTGCTAAATAAATTCAATAAGAAATCAGGAACAAAACTTCTTGCAAAACCATCTCCAGGAGCAGGTTTCATATATTCCAACTCCCCACATGAAGTTTCATCATTCTTATATTCGCATTTAACTGCCAAAGCAACTATTTTTTCACATTTTGCTTTTTCTCCAATATCTAAAACATTCTCACAATTACAAGTCCCAGGGTCATCTATACACCTTCTAATTTCTAACATTAACTGAACAAATAATTTTTCATGAATATCTTTTAATTCTGTTAATTCTTTTTCCAATCCTTTTTGTGCGGTTTTAGGATTGCATATTTCTTCTTTTAACATCTCTGGATATCCTATTTTTGCAAGCTCTTTACAATATTCAAAAGTCTTTAGAGTAAGTTCTGCTCTGAGCTGGGTTTTTTCTTCTTGCGATATATAATTGCTAAATTCTTCTGAAAGATTTTCTTTTCTAATCTTTTCTTTTACTTCTTCAACACTTGTTCTAATTTCTTTTGCATTTTCTAAGGAGATTTTCTCTTGCACTAACTGAAGTTTATCTTGTGCATTTTCAAGATTCTTATTTGCATCTTCTAAATTCCCATTTCTAGTATTTTCCAATGCAAAATTAACTTCTTTTTCTCTTATTTCTAAGGCAAGATTAACCTTATTATCTCCAGAAGAGAAAAATAATCTAACATCATCAGTAAACCTATTAAATCCAGAATAATCTTGAGCTGAAACGAGGGGTGTGATTACAAATAATAACGAAATGAATATGGCCGATAAAGATAATGCTACTCTCTTTTCCATAAAAAACACAAGAGAAGATACTATAAAAAACTATCGCGATTATTCTATGTTAGTTAAATTTCTGAGTACTTGAATCTTTACAGATAATAAGGGGAGTTATGCACCTGCAATCATTCAATCAAAATCAAAGTAACCATCACCAATATTCCTAGAATAAACGCAACTATTTGTCCAAAACTCTTTGATATTGCAGTTTCCTTATGTAATTCTGGAATCAAATCACTTCCTGCAATATAAATAAATCCTCCAGCAGCAATTCCAGTAAGAACAACTTCAATTCCATCTATACTTCCCATCAAAAGAGCGACAATTGCCCCTAGAACCGCGAGCAAGGCAGTTCCAAAATTCAAAAGTAATGCTTTCCCTTTAGTATATCCTCCATGCAATAAAACTCCAAAGTCTCCTATCTCTTGAGGAATTTCATGCACTACAACTGCAATGGTTGTTGCAATTCCAGTGGGAACATTAATCATATATGAAGCTGCAATTATAAGTCCATCAATAAAATTATGTAAACTATCTCCCAATAGATTCATCTTTGCAAAAGGATGTATATGGTTCTTAGTTATAGGCATATGGCAATGTTGCCAATGAATTACCTTCTCAAGGATGAAGAATAATAAAATTCCTGATAAAACATAAAGGGCGACATTTAGTCCAAACCCTGCTTCGTTTATTATCTCAGGTAATAAGTGTATAAATGCATCTCCCATCAATGCTCCAGCAGAGAAAGCTAAGAAGAAAATAAGTATCCTCTTCAACTTCTCAACCTTAATACTTAAAGCAAATATCCCAATAAGAGAAACCAAACTAACAATTACTACACTTAATATCGAATAAAACCAAACCTCATTCATATTATTAATAATAAAAAGAGTTATTTAAACCTTCAGATTTATCTGAATGAGTTAGAGATTTGTTTAACAAATCTTTAAACCTACTTCTTGTTATTTTCAATGCCCCTCTTTATGTCGAGCATCTGATTTTTCAGCTTAGGTAAATCGTCACAAATTATTTTCCAAACAATATCCAGGTCAACTTCAAAATACTTATGAATGATAACGTCCCTAGTTCCAGCAATCTTCTTCCATTCAACTTGAGGATATTGTTTCCTGAAATCATCAGAAATATTTTTCACAGCTTCCCCGATAGTTTCCAGTCTTCTGACATTGGCATCTCGGATATCCATATCTCCAATAAATTTATCTTTGTTTATTCCTGAAATTGATCTCTCAATGTCTTTGATTATATCTAAAATATGCTCAATAAAAATTAAATTTCTATTAAAAGTCATATAATCCTCACTTCATCTTCCAAGATATATTTTTTTAGATGAGGATTTATGTATTTATACGTAATCAAATCAACCTTTTTTCCCAAAGATTCTTCCAATGCCTGCGCGAGCCCTACAAAAGCATATCCCATGTTCTTTGGAGGTTCTATTATTATATCCACATCGCTGTCTTTGTTTTGCTCCCCTCTTGAATACGAACCAAAAACTCCCGCTTTCTTTACATTATATTTTTTTAATACACTTATTATTCTAGGCTTTAACTTATCGATTGCTTTTTTTATATTTTCCTTCAAAATCTCCCTATCTGCTTTCTCCTCTTCAATGTTTAAATCATCTTTAATTAAATCGACTCCCAGATAAATTCTTTGCTTTCCAATTTTCTTCCCCATACGAACAGAGAGAACTCTATAATAATACTTCTTTCCATTTCTTTCTTTTACTTCAGTATATACCATAATATTTGTACGTCTACATTATTTATAAATCTTACTATTGTAGACGCATAGAATTAAATCTGCTTACAATCCCTGACTTCTTCCTTTCTTTGAAACTTTCTTTATTACAAACTCTCTTATCTTCTCTGCCTCTACAACAGACACGGCTGGAATATATCCCTCTGCAAATGCATTTCTATTTGGAACAGCTGAAAATCCAGCAGTCTGTATATTTACTGTTGAAAATCCGAGTATTCTTGCAATTATTCCTCTAGTTATGTCCACATTTTGTATTCTTTCATAAGGTATATTAGTATATTTCTTCCAAATAATTCCTCTTTCAAACCTAAGTTGACTTCCAGTAAATTCATAGAACCATCTATTGTAAGCCATCTGAGCATAAATTTCTCCAACAACAAGAATTATTATAATATAGAATATAAGATACGACCATACTACGGATAACCATGACTCGCTAGCAAATTGAAGAATAAAACCTAGCAAAAACATAGTAATAAAGAAACTAAGAAAAATCATAGCAGAATATGCCCACAATCTAAGTACCCATTTTGCTCCAGAATGTAACTGTTTCATCTTTTACTTATTCCTCGTGTGTTTGAATTCTTAACAACAAAGAAGTATATTAATCCACCAATCCACCCAGCAAAAACCACTACTATTATCCAAACTATCTTTTCAGTACTATTTCTAAAATTCCTCTGTGCACAATCAACAATCATCCAAATCCAAAATACGAAAAGCAAAGCCCCAATTAACATTCCAATTAATCCAAGAAACGCAAATGCTGGCCACCAAAGTAAACTTCCCATCATAAATATGCTAAAGAAAGGTCATATTTAAATCTAATCAAAAACTATCCAAAAGCCAATTTAGAAAGCAAATCTCCAGAAACATCAGATAATAATTTTCTCAGTTTAAGCAACGCCTCAGGATAAACGCTAGATTCCATTCCAGAAAGATACAGATACATCTTTTTTCTATCATCAACTGGAATTCTATTGAAACCAAGTTCATCAGCTCTTTTTCTAAACACTTCGCTAATTAATGATTCAAACTGATAAGATAAGGATACATTCCTTCCAGAAAAGGGGTCAAAGCCACATACTAATGTATTTGCCCTACAAATTGCCTCTGCATCATAATCTGTTAAATGAGATTTAGCAAAACCTTCTTCTCCTCTAAGAACTCCATTAAATCTTTTTTCAATACCTCTAGCAGCATCTCCAAAAGTTATTGCAGTTTGCAAAACCATATCGTAGTCTCCGTTCATAATTATTCCTCTTTAACTCTTGTCTCAACAATCTTTCCCAATTTCAACAAACTCTCTCCCCTAATAACTTTAGAAACAACATCCTTCAGCTCTGCGATTTTAACTCTCACCTGCTTCGTACTATCTCTATCTCTTATTGTTACACTCTTATCTTTCAATGAATCCTCATCAACAGTTATACACATCGGGCAGCCTATCTCATCATTTCTACTATATCTTCTTCCTACGCTTCCACCTTCATCATAATTAACATTCCACTCTTCTTTCAGCTCTTCATAAATCTCCCTTGCAACCTTAACCATCTTATCATCCTTAATTATTGGAAATACTGCTGCCTTAACTGGAGCAAGATATGCTGGAAGCCGCAAGATAACATTATCTCTCTTCTTATCATGATAATATGCCTTACAAAGCAAAGCCAAAAATACTCTATCCATTCCAAACGTTGGCTCAATTACTCTTGGAATTACCTTTTTCTTCGAAGCCTCATCAAACAATTCCAAACTCTGCTTGCTTTCCTTCATATGTTGTCCTAAATCATATTGTCCTCTGTTTGCATTTCCTCCAACTTCCTTACTTCCAAATGGATATTCATAATCCAAATCAAATGTTGCACTACTATAATGCGACAATTCAGATTTCATATGCTCTCTTATTTTTATTCCATCATCTAATCCTAATTTTTCAAACCACAAAAGTTGTTCAGCCAACCAATATGCATGCCACTCATCCAATCTCTTCTCTTTCACCATCTTTCCAATTGTAGTATCAGTCAATTTGTCCTTTCCTTTTTCCTGCGTCTCTGCATCCAATAATCTAACCTTCACATTTTTGTGTTTATCATCCAACAAATTACACTTTTGTTCTTCAGGATGAATAAAGAATTCAAACTCTCCAATGTGAAACTCTCTGCATCTAAACAAAAAGTCCCTTGGAGCAACTTCATTTCTAAAACACCTACCCACTTGAGCAATTCCAAATGGCAATTGCTTCCTGCTCGTCTCCTGAGCTAATTTGAAATCCATAAACATCCCCTGTGCAGTCTCTCCCCTCAAATATGCTTCTATCTGGTCGCTCCCGATTCTAGTCTTAAACATCTGCTCAACAATCTTTGCATGCTCCCAATCATACTCCCCACCACAGAGAGGACATTTTATCTTACCCAAATCAGGCTTATCAACTTTTCCAGATTTCTTGCATTTCTTACAAGAAACGAGATAATCATTAACATTAAAATTAGCTATATGTCCTGAAGCCTTCCATGTTCTTGGATGTGAAATAATACTTGCCTCAATTCCAACCATATTTTCCTTCTGCTGAACAAAGAACTTCCAGAAATCCTGCTTAACATTATTAAACAGCTCCACACCAAGAGGACCATAATCCCAAAATCCTGATAACCCTCCGTAAATCTCACTTGACTTAAACACAAATCCCTTTCTCTTACAAAATGCACTTAGTTCATCTATTGTTAATTCGCCTTTCTTTTCCTCTACCATGATTAGAGTTAATAAGTAAGAGATTTAAACCTTTTTATTAACTCAATTAGACAATCTGGACAACAAAGAGGGTTGAGGGTTGAAATTAACTCTTATGGACTTGATAAATGGTCCATCCCTTGATGTATATTTTGGAATTAATTCGTCATATTTTCGAGAATTTCTAACTCTTATCTTTCTTATTTCTTCAGGCAGTTCTTTAAATTTGGTAAAAACACCATCACAATACCCTATATGAAAAAGTACCAGCTTTTCCTGAATTTTATCAGCTTCACGTGGTGCTATTACTCTATAATTCATAATCTTAGCATTGCTCTCTTTAAAATATTCTTTCCCTTTCCCAGTTGGCTCATCCAACCATCCATCAATAACTTTGTCCGAAAAATCTCCAAGAAATTGAAAAGCGTGCTTTTTCCATTCAGCAACTTCTTCTCCATCCATACTATGTGAATCAAGCCCGGCCATATTAATCCTCGCTCCAAGATACGACCAAACCTTATCAAATCCCAAATTTTCCATTGTTGAAGCATCAAAAAACATCAAAGCCATCCTTGTTGGCTCATAAGAAATTACCTCACTTCCATCATTTGCTATTCTTACACTAAGAGCCCAGCGAAAATAAGGGTCAGTTTTACCAAGGAAAGTATGTTCCACATTGGATAAATCGTATTTGAACCACTGGTTTGTCGCAAAATTAAGAGCAAATTCACTCAAATCAGATTTATACCTTTTCCAAACTCTCCCTTCAGTTTCTTCGTCAATTTCTTTTGTTTTTTCAGTTTGGTTCATTTTATTTTTTCCTGCCTTTCTTTATTTACTTCATGAACCATTTCATAATTTGTCAATATTGTCGTATTCTGCTCGCCATGCCCCGTTAATCTATAAGAAACATAATTTCTAATTAGTTTATTCAACCCACATAATGCTAAAAAACAGAAAACGCCAGCATTAGACATTAAAATATCATTGGTTATTTTACTTGAAATATAAGCAGAAGCTACTGCTCTTCGTTCAGACAAATCTTTTTCAATATGTAAAATATCATTTCCTAAAACAGATAAGGCTCCTTCGAGATTTAATTGTCTGTTTATTCTTTCCTTATATAATGAATCAAAAAAAGGCTTTAAGTCATTAGAAGTATAGGTAGGTAATCGTATTGATTCCAATTCTGTTTTCAATAATTTTTGAGCATTTTTTGCATCATTATACTTCTTTGCTGTTTCAATTACTTCTAATCTTTTATCTAATTGTGAAGGAAATGAATTAAAAGTATCTTTTATAGAAAAAGCAGTACCAATAAAAAGAGATGTCAAGCTTAACCCAATACCTCCACCAATAAGGCGATTTTTAATCCGTTTGAACTTAACCCATTTACCTACATAATGTTCTTTATGTGTTTCAGACAATTCGACAGGAGGATAAATAGGTTTAGCTAATCTATCTCCTAAACCACTATATATTCTATTTCCAACTACTCTTGCAGTTTCATTCAATTTCTTCCTTGTTTCTGTTATATCTTTCATTTTATTTTTTCCGTTGTCTGCTCATAAGCGCAATTTTGTTACCATTCGTAAGAAATAAAAATATATAAAATATCTTATTAAATATCTTATCAAAATAACAATATTTATATACTAAATGTAATTATAATAAATTATGGAACAAAATTATAAATCAGATACAAAAGACACGAAAATCCTCGCAGAATTAGACAGAAACGCAAGGCAATCAAATAATCAAATCGGTAAAAAAGTTGGATTAAGCAAGGAAGTTGTCAAATATAGAGTTGACAAAATGATTGAGAATAAGATTATAATCAGATTTCACACAGTTATTAATTACTTTAAGCTGGGAATTGTAAAATTCAAGCTCTATTTGAGATTTGTAAATGCAAACAAGGAAAAATTAGAAGAAATAGGTAATTATTTCAAAGAGCATAAGAACACTGAGTGGGTTGCTCTTACAACGGGGAGATGGGATATGATTCTTGGCTTTCTTGTTCGTAATGTCAACGAATTCGATGAAGAAATCCAGAAAACTTTGAACAAATTTTCCCAATATATTCAAGAAAAGGCAGTTGTAATGACTCTTTACCTTGCCCATAATGAAAGAGAATTTTTAATAAACAGTAAAAATAAAAGTCTTCCAAATATAGTTTATCATACAACTAAAGATAATATCGAAAAGATAGATAAAATTGATGAAGAACTTTTGAGGATTATAGCTAATAACGCAAGAATGCCCCTTACTGAAATTGCAGAAAAATTGAAAATAACCCCTAGAATAGCCCAATATAAATTAAAACTATTGGAAAAAAGAAAAATTATTCTTGCATATAAAATCAATTTAAACGCAAAAGCAATGAATAGATTATTTTGTAAAGCAATAATATATCTTTCAAATGTTACTAAATCAAGATTGGAAAGTTTTACTAACTATGTGGGCTCTTTGAAAGATGCAGTCTGGCCTCAAAGATTTATAGGCAATTGGGATTTCGAAATAGATTTTGAAACTAAAGATTATGATTCTTTTCAGGATATTTTGCTAGATTTAAAAGAAAAATTCCCAGATGTAATCAAAAACTATGAATTTTGCATATTATCGAAAGAATTCAAATTGGACTTATTCCCAAATGCTTATCCTTCTTTTTAAATCAATACTATGTTAAAAACCAAAGGTTTTTAAGCACCTCGAGAATTGAAAATTCTCTCAGTTTAAAGAATTCTAAATTATTTCTTTTCAAAGAACCGAATAAACCATAAGAACCATAAAAGCCACAATGCTCCAAGCCAATCTTGAGTTATTATCTCTGGAATCCCCATAAAGCCTAAAAATCCAAGAAAACCCATATATCTCACTGCTCTTAAACACAAAACCCTTTCTCTTGCAAAACGCACTTAGTTCATCAATCGTCAATTCGCCTTTCTTTTCCTCTACCATGATTATCTATAAAGTTATTTGAGGCTAGAAGAAATATATTTAAGTCAACAAAACATACTAATTATACCTTGATCTGAGCGGGAAACCTCTGGAAATCCAGAAGGCAAGTACTAAGGGGAATCGCAGGATCTTTAGGGTTGTGTGCACACCCCCAACCAACCCAGGTAAAACAGAAAGATTTAGATTATTAATTTTCAGAGTATCACAGTTTCTTACCTACCTAGAGTTTTCTTTACAAAGAAAACTCCAGAAATCTATCTCAAAATAAAAAAATTACCTCAAAAAATAAAAAAAATGGAAGTAATTACTTTATACCGCCCATTCTGCAGACAGTTATGCCGCAGTTAGGACATTTTCCTTTTGCTATCTTTGTGCCCTTAGATGTCAAAGACTCCTTTGGGTCCTTTATATCTACTTTTTTCTTGCACTTGACGCAGTATCCTTGTGTTGCCATGTATCCTCCTTATAGATTGATAAATGACTTTATTTTTCCCAATATATAAACTTATCTTTTATCATTTACATTTAATAATTCCAACATTTTCTCCAAAAACCCCATTATCACTCCTTCTTTTCCACTAGTAATACTACTTTTTCCGTCCTTTTTATCATAAATTATTACCTCTCCCTCCAATATCCTTCCCTCATCAAAATCATATCTAACCATTTTCTCAAATCCAAAACCCTCATTTAGTACAATTGAATGCAATATCATGTTACTAGAATTATTAAAAGCAGAATAATGCACCTCTCCAAGATTGAAATAAACTGCTCCTCCCCTTCTCTCAACTTCATGAGATAGTTTATCAGCATTTGTTCTCAGATTATCCTCTCCAAAACTCCCAGAAGAACCTAAAACTAACATTCCCACGCCTATCAACCCCACTAACCCTTGCCTAAAACTCATAATATATTCAATTAAAACAACTATTTAATTAATTCCCTCCAAGAATAAAAACTAACTAAATAACATGAGCATATGAATTCAAGGCCGCTGGACTTCTAGAAGATAGAATCAAATCAACTGCTGCCCTTAGACCTGGACTTACGAGTTTTTGACCATAACGTCTATACGCCTCACCCATCTGAACTCTATCTCCAGAAAATTTCGCGTCAACTACTGCTCTAAGTTGTTCATCGTCTAAATTTGCACCTTGCAAAACAGGCAAACAAGAATTAAAATCAGCTAATTTTTCAAGATGTCCTAAAACTTCCAATACTCTATTTGTGCTCATACTCTAAATTCGTAATCGAGATTTATAAATATTTATGAACTAAAGGCTACATCCCAAATAGCAATTAGTCTTTAATTGCTATGTTTATCAAACAAAATTTTAGCATATCTGCATCAAATAATTCTTATTCGATGATAATCTTACCTTAAATTTATCTATATTTCAGATAG
>Ga0208373_1002360_pt1 | contig 21230 bp, 25 predicted proteins | sample RifOxyC2_FD_184036 | JGI IMG/M metagenome (GOLD analysis project Ga0208373, IMG submission 184036) | Soil microbial communities from Rifle, Colorado - Rifle Oxygen_injection C2 (SPAdes) | ecosystem: Environmental > Terrestrial > Deep subsurface > Rock core/Sediment | place: Rifle, Colorado... | reverse complement strand
AGGCCACACCAACAACCGAGCATCTTCTTTGCGCAAGTGCGCGGCCCTAAACGGCCGAAGCAGCAACACGACACAGCATCATCGTCGTGGCACAAGGAAGATAGAGACTTTGAGGAAGTCTCGCGCTCGGTTTTTTTTATACTTCAAAATTATGTATTATATTGTCCATAGTTTTCGTGCATATTGCAAAACATATGGAGGATACTGCTGTATAATCTTTTTCAACTTTTTTTTATCTATATTTCTCCAATCAATACTATCTAACTCCGTTATGCGCTGCCCACGTGCCATCACATACAGAATGTCGGCAAGTGCTTTTTCTGGTGTGGCAATATATGCTTTATTTCTCAATTCATATCCAAAAATCAGCTCTTTTTTTAAATGGGTATACTCCAACATGTATGGCTCTGCACGCAACCTTCGGCTTCGTGAAGAAGTTGCAACAGTAATAACTGCAGGCACTTCATGTATCACACCATGTAACTGTAATGCATACTCAAAACTAATATATGAATTTGGGTACAGTGTGGTTGCTAACTGTAAATAATCAACTGAAGCGAGGTTAAATGTATACATGCCACGACTTAACTGAAAAATAAGCCCCTGTTTTTTCCATTGAGAAAGTAACACTCGTAAACTTTCCTTTTGATGAGTATAAAACTTTTTGATATCTGAAAGTGTGAGGTATGTTTTACCTGTTTGCTCAATGACTTCCTTGAATCTCTGATATCGAATACGAGATTGTTTACTCATAAAATTTTACAATTTGATCTATAATGACCCATGTATCTTTTGGTAACCACCTCTTTAGATCATTCATAAATGCACGCTTTGGAAAAGGAAATTGAATGGAGGTATTTTTTTGTTGACGCATCTTCTGACATAAATACCAGTAATCAAACCAATCACGTGGCATGGAACGTTGCTTCATAGCTTTTTCCTTTAACTGTACTAACGATTCCATCGTCGCTGTAGAAAAAATAATTTCTTTATTTGTTGTTGGAGAAGTTAATAATACAGGTGCTGACTGTAATTGATCCTTTCGTTTACTCACTTCAATTTTCACCCGTATAGGATGCTTCAACAACTCATTGGTCATGTGGAGCAAACCAAATAATGTTTGACGTTTAGAAATAACTTCTTCGATACGCACGCCTTCATTCGTATCAACAACATGCGCTAGCACGTCATATAACTGCTTTTTATGCTTTGGGGAGTATTGATTATTGAACGAAAAATCAAGATCTTCAGAATAACGAAGACCACCATACGCAAGCCGTATTGCTGTCCCACCATAAAAGGTCATTGCTTCTGCTAATGGCGATTGAGCTAAATAATATAAGACTTCCATTTCTATATGCTCCCGAATAATATTTAATGGTGCGATTTTAATAGTTTTTGTTAATTGTTGTAAATTTGATAGATTCAACATAATTAATATATATATTAATTTACCTGTATCTATTTTATCATATTTTTTTCTATTATGCAACTCTCTTCCCTACTATTTTTTCTTCCTACTGAAGTTGACTTTCATTGCTCCTCTGATACATGCAAAAATTCGGGAGGACATCTTGCACTCGGTTTTTTTGTACTCATGACCAATACCATAAAAAATGGTACTATAAAGGTACATAATCCATGTGATTTACACCCATGAAATCGTATAAACGTTCAATGTTCATCCCTGCTGTGTGTGCTCTGCTTATGATAGTAGGAACACTGTGTACTTTTCCATTGATACAACGTGCGCAAGCGGAAACGCCTCGCGAGCAATCAGCACGAGACGTAGTAGAACGTTTGTTTTCTCAACAAAAATTAAAAGCAGAATATCGTTTTGATAAAAATAGTGGGGTAGCAACATTTTTACGAAGTTCGGAAGAAACAGGATTTCCGCTTCAACAACAACCATTCAATAAGCGCCCTCTTGTAGTTGCAGACCAATTTATGGAAGAATATGGCGCATATTTTGGATTGCAAAATACAAAGGAAGAATTGTCATTTCTCAAAGAACAAACAGATACCATCGGCATGAGCCATGTTCGATACAATCAACGATATCAAGGGGTGCCAGTTTTTGGTGGTCAGCTGATTGTGCATGTTGATACAAGTGCCGCGGTTCAATCAGCAAACGGGCATATTGTTCCAAATATTGCTGTTGATACCCAACCAACCATTTTTCGCACCGATGCCATACGCACAGCAGCACAACTCTTTTCTGAGCATTTCAAAACCGATGGTGTAGAGCAAACTTCACCGCAACTTGTTATTTACAATGAAGGAATCTTAAATAACAATGGAACTACTCCCTCACAATTAGCGTGGATGATTGAATTGTTGAATCGATCAATCCGACAAAGTGAAATCTATTTTATTGATGCGCACACTGGCACATTGCTTCGAACAACTTCACGAGTCAAAGAACTCAACAGGAATATTTACGATTGCACTTCTGGTTCGTGTGTTGTTTCGCGTTCAGAAGGAGAAGGGGCTACAAACGTTGATGATGTGGATGCGCTCTATGACATGCTTGGAGATACCCACAATTTTTATGTAGACACATTTGGAAGAAATGGGGCGAACAATGCTGGAGGAATTGGTGATGACAGTTGGTATGGAAGCGCTCTGGAAAATACTGATGGATACACGTACTTAGATTATGAACCATTGTATGGTAGTAGCTGCCCGAATGCATGGTTCGATGGATTTTCTGTAAATTTTTGCCATAACTTAGTTTACCAGGATATTGTCGGTCATGAGTATGGACATGCGATAGAGTACTTTTCCATTCCTGGATTAGGTGAAGATGAAAATTGGTACGATTATAATGGATTTTGGTATCATCAAGAATCTGGAGCACTCAGTGAAGGGTTTGCGGATATTTGGGGGGAAGCAACCGAAAATTATGCTAAAGAACAAGAAGGAAGTGAAAATAATGATTGGTTGCTCGGCGCAGAAACAGGAGCTTCGTGGCTTATTCGCAGCATGAGTGATCCAACCGACTATACCAGTTCACTCACATACACCCCATATCCAGATAGATTTTATAGTGAAAATGTCTACTGTGGTGCTGATGATGCCGAACATGATAATGGTGGGATACATCATAACAACACCATTTTCAGCCATGCAGCATATCTCACAGCTATGGGTGGTGAATTTAATGGTTGTACAATAACTGGCCTTGGGCGTGAAAAAGAAGAAGCAATTTTTTACCGCGCAGAAACAGCATATCTTACATATAACGCAACATTTAACGATGCGTATGATGCATTGATTGCCGCCTGTAACGATTTATATGACGCTGCAGATTGCCGTGAACTCAAAAAAGCGCTTCAGTCTGTAGAACTTGATCAAGCAGGTGCTTGTAGTAATGAACCGGCTGTTGCACCCAGTTGTGAATCATTGGATACTCCTGCAACCGTGACCTCTATTACAACGACTCATGTTGATGGAAGTTATACAATTGGTGAAGCCATAACATTGAATGTTTCATTTTCAAAAAATGTGACATCAACGGGAAATGTCACACTTACACTCGAAACAGGAGCAACAGATAGAACCTGCACCTTTACAGTAACCGATATAAATAATGCCAGTTGTGAATATACGGTGCAAGCAGGAGACACAACAAACGACCTCGATGTTATTTCGATGACTGGCACTATTATTGATGCAGATGGAAATACCTTAAGTTCTCTTGTACCAACAACAGGTCTTGCTGCTCAAAAAGATATTGTGATTGATACCACGGCGCCTGTACTCAGCATCACTTCTCTTACAACAAATGCGTATGTGATTGGAAGTGAAGTAATTACTTTTACTGATGATGAAATGGCAACGCCCGAATGTTCTATTGATGCGGCACATTGGGTATCATGCACAAGTAACGCCACCACATTAAATATGTTGACTGGTTGGAACGAAATGATAGATGGTGTATTGACAGTATCTGTTCATGATACTGATGCAGTTCAAAATATTGGAACAGCAACAGTACAAGTCTATAAAGATACTACTGCTCCCACAGGAAAAATGACAATTAATAAAGGAAAGAAAAAAACCACTAAAAAATATGTCACACTACGCATCACGGCTTCAGATGCTGGAGTGGGGCTTTGGAAAATGCGTTTTTCGAATAACGGAAAAAAGTGGTCTTCGTGGCAAACAATTAAAACTACAAAAAAGAAGTGGGATCTAACGAAAAAAAAGTATGGCGGAACAAAAAAGTATGGCACAAAAAAAGTATACGTACAATTAAAAGACGCATTAGGACATGTTTCAAAACGTAAACGTGATCTAATTATTTATAAAAAAAAGTTATAAGTCACTGTTTCAAAATAATTTACGCATTTCGCACTCATCTTCACGCCATCTTTACCCAAAAAATCTGGCGCAAATCTGAGCACGGACTGCATAAATTATTTTATTACAGTTCCTAATCGTTTTTGTATCCACAAGACATATTCAATATTACCTCCTTTTTTACCAGTAATGGGAGATTCAGAAATTCCTTTTATTTCAAGAGGAAGTTGTGCTAACTCTTGTTGTACCTTTTCTATAATCTGTGGCAAAAATTCTTGCTGCAGTTTTCCAGAACGCAGCTGTGTTTGTTCGGCCTCGTAATGTGGTTTTATGAGTGTAATAACAATACCGTTATTTTTTAAAAGTTCTAGAGCATGCGGAATGATATTTTTTTGACGAGTCCAGCTGGTATCAATAGAAATAAAATCCATTTGTTCCGGTAACTTCACTCGTAATGCATTTGTGCGTTCCATGACTACCACTCGTTCATGATTGCGTAACTTCCAATCCAACACTCCATACCCAGTATCAATAGCATATACTTTTGCTGCATCGTGTTGAAGTAAACAATCCACAAATCCACCTGTACTACAACCAAAATCTGCACATACGGCACCGGCTACATCAATAGGAAATGTATTGAATGCGTGTTCTAGTTTTTTTCCTGCTCGTGAAACAAATTGTTCTAACATATCAAATTTTTTCAATAAAATACTATACAGTTCATCAAGTCACAATATATATAGTATATCACACCTACTCTGCCTTATGGAGTCGAGCAGCTGAAGATGCACATATATACTTTGCCCAAAGATACATAATGGTTGACTCTGCTCCATAATGTGTGCTCACCCCTTGTTCATCCAAACCATCAGCACAGGCATAATGTGAATTTATTAACGTTTGCTTCCAAATATTATTTCCATAAAACCAGTCCATCCATTGTGATGCCTGTACTATCCACTCATTTTTTTTTATTACTTCAAATCCGGCAATATATAACAAGACCATAAATCCGGCATCAATGGGTTGTTGACCATAAATTTCCTTTCGTATTTTATGCACATTTTGAGGAAATTGATTTCCTGGAGGAGATGGAATTGCTCCAATGTAATAATATCTTTCGATTGTTTGCATGCTTCTTTCTATAATGCGTAAAAGTGTTGTTTTATTTCTCTCATGAGGAAATTCGGATACATACTGCAAAAGAGAAAAAGGCAGAACAGGATTTGCATATGTTAAGTGCTCTTCAAACCATTGATAATTCAAACAAAATTTTTTTATGAGTCTAGCTACAAGCTCTCGCGCTTGTTCTTGCTCGCGTAACAATACTTCACCAAACAACATATATGCGAGTGGCCGTATGAACTGTGATTGCAGAATACTGGTATATTGTATTTTTTTTCTGATTTGTTGACAGCGCTCAACCTGAAATTTTTGATTTGTGGCATATGCAAGTGCCCAATATGTTAACCCAAGCGCATCAAGAGAACAGGGATAAATAACAGGCATTTTCTTTGCATCATATACACCCACAAATGTACCATTTCGAAATGCACGTTCAATAAACTGCAAACATATTTGCGCTTGCTTCCATTTTTGATACAAAATAAACACTATCATACCACGTGCAATATCATCGAGTGCATATCCTTCTTTTTTCAAAATACCATCACGTGCTGCATGTTGCCAAATGCCAAAGTCATCTGTTAATTTTTCTAAATACATGGTGTCACACATATTATTTCTGATTGTTATGAATAATAATTCGAAATAAATCAAGATAGCGTTTTGCAACTCGTGGCCACTGCATTGTTTTTCCGAGTATGTATGCATTTTTTCTATATGTCTCATAGAGAGTCATATCTTTTAGCACCATGATTACTGCGCGCGCAATTGCTTCGGCATCACGAAATGGAACTAAAATTCCGTGATCATTTTTTAACATTTCTGCAGCATATACAAAAGGGGTAGAGATACATACTTTTCCAGCACCGAGTGCTTTTGCAAGGGTCCCAGATGTGGGCTGTTGAGGATCAAGGTGTGGAGTAATATATATATCTGCTGCTCTATAATATTCCATTAATTCATCCAAATGGAGAAATCGATCCACCCACACCACTGCCTTTTCTACCTGTTGCTCTTGTACTAATTTTTGAAGATATCGCCGATAGTGCTCATCTTCTCGTTGTAAAATTGTTGGGTGAGTCTGACCAACAATATACAGCCGAACGTCTATTCCGGCTTGTAAAATATGTGGCAGGGCTAAAATTGCATACTCGAATCCCTTACCTGGTCCTAATAATCCCGAAACAAGCATCATATACCGTGAATATACTTGCAATTTTTTCTTTGCTACTGATTGATCATTAAATGTAAAATCTGGAACACCATGATGTACGACAACAGTTTTTTGTGCATCACAACCATATACATCCATGAGTAATTTCCGACCAGTCGAACTCATGGCAATCACTGCACACGATTTTGCAATAATTTTTTCCATAATATGCTGCTGATGTTTGTTTGGTTTTGGAAGAATACTATGAAAACAGGTTACCAGTGGTTTTTTCAGTTTTTCAATAAATGGAAGAATGTATTCTCCATTTTTGCCACCAAATAAACCAAATTCATGTTGCAAATTAATGATATCGGTCGATGATTGATTCATATAATGTACTGCAGAACGATAATCATTGTGATCATCTTGTTGAATGTGATATTTTACTTCCCATGGATACGCATATGGCTGATCGCTTATTGCAACAATTTCTGCTAACATTTCTGGATTTTGATTATTCACCGCAGTCGTTAAGTCTTTTGTAAATGTTGCAATACCACATTTTCTTGGAACATAACTCGATACATAAATACATCGCACAGGTTTCTGTATACGATCTAAAAGTGTAGAAATATCTGCAGAAGAAAAATTGTCACGCATACATATTATATAAATATCATTGCTATTTATTGTTATACCAATTTAAAAAATGCGAGTGTAAAAAACTGATAAAAGAAATCAATTTTTTAGATTTCAATAAAATGCCTGTTATAACAGTATCGCTCTTCTTTGAAAATTGTATCACTGCATATTGTCCAACAATACTTCAAAAAATTTTCCTTTTTGTCTGAGTTATCAAAAAAATGATGATGTTATTTTATAGGGCTTGTATCATTTCGAACGTTTTTGAATAATTCATACGATCGTGTATTCTATCTAAATAGATGCGGTACCAAAGAGTTGAAAAAGAGCAATTTTGGTATATACTGTATTTATATAACTCCAAAAAATGTCTACTTTTCTACTTCTTATAATCATATGCATAACGATTTCAGTACCTTTAATAGTTTTTATCATAGTAGAGTTGTATATTAATACATTGGGTTCTTATATTTATTTATACAATAGTGATTATATTTTTAATAAATCACTTAAACTGTGGCATTTTTTGCCTATTATGATGGGGGGTGTTTTATTTATTACTTATTATTGGACGCAATTACAAAAATTTAGTTTATCCACCAATCAATCTTTTTATTCAATAAAAATTTTACCCATAACTGTATTTGTTTTTTTTATTATTTTGGTTGTCTTACCAAGATTTTTATGGAATAAAAATAAAAAGAAGGGTCAACTTTCTTATGAATACAAAAAACATACAAAAAATTATCCCAAAATAGTTCATGTTATTATGGTGCTTTTTATTGTTTTATCTTCATTAAGTTGGTTCTATATTGTATTCAATCAATATGATTGGTTTATAAATTCAACAGAAATATTGCTGATAGTCATAATTTCTTTTTTAAATTGGTTTTTATATTATTACTCTCAATATCTCTTGAGTCTTTTGTTTACACCAACATATAAAATTATTAATCACTCCATAGAATATCGTTGTTGTTTTTTAGGACTAAGCGTAAAAAAACAACTCATAGATATGAGCAAAATTAAAAAAATATTATTATTATTTTATGGCTATGGTAGTAGCCCTTTAAAATCCAGAACTGTTGTCTGTTCAGAAATTATTTTGTATTTAAAAAATGAGAAATCCATTTCACTTGGTTTTATGCAAAGACCATTTAACTATACTGATTCAATAAAAACAAAAAGGTTAGACTCAATAAATAAAAAAGATTGGTTGCATCCTAAAATTGTTGAAGATTTACATCATATTGTCAGTAAAACACATATTGATTATGAAATGAAACGAGTCAAAAAAAATATTATACCCGGAGCAAATTTTTAATGATGGCGGTAAGCAAATCAGTATGAATTCTACAAAAATTAATTTGATTGACTCTTTCTATAGTCATCTATAACATCACCATTTAGGATCATTGATGAAACCAAAAACAGTAACAGCACCGGGAGTTAATGCCAAAATTGTAGTGCTAGTTTTTTTAATCTTTCCAATCATCAGGATAGGGATAATATTTTTCATATTCTTTCCACGCTGCTTGTCCCAATTTTGAAATCCATTTCCCTATATTCACAACATGGTCTTCTCCAGCTCCCATTCTCCAAAAAATGTCCAGTGGATGTATACCTGGATATTCTAACCACTGTGGCAAATAAAACTTACCATCATATTCTGCATATGAGTTTCTCAATTTCATCAGCAAGACACCAAGTTTATTCAAGCCAGTGCCATCTCCACCGTCTGCCCAATAATTATCATTACTTGTATGCTCAATCAACTGAGCGTCACCAGTTGAAAGTAATATTTTTTTTAAATCTTCTTTTGAGTCAAATTTAGCTTTCAAAGCTCTATACATAATACTGTCTTTAACTGTTTCCCAATCACTTCTCAGTGGTCTGAAACGCTCTTTGCCCATATGAGCAGCCATCATGGGTTTCTCAACTTCATTAATCAAATAAAAATGTTTTGTACCTTCAAATTTCATTGCCTGAAAATAATGCTCGGTCGTCTTCCAGGTTAATCCATTCATTTGAAAAGGTGAAAGATAAAAATTTGAAAATACGCCATACGGCTTATCAGGCTTGTAAAAATAAATAACTTTTTTCATTACTTTCTTCTTTCAGTAAATTAGTCACTATAGATGCGCGGTTGCCGAACCGAATTATGATACATTTACGTGAACAATCACAATTCAAGCAAGACAGTTGGCTATTAAAACTTAATAACCTCGTCTTAAAACAAACGCTGCAAAGAAGCAAAACTTTTTTTAAGACCAGATCATCACATACGCACTATCGCGTGCCTTTTAGCACAGACGATGTCAATTTTTAAAAATATCTTTTATAATTTTATATCCATAAATTCTAACAAGATTCTTATGAATTTTCTTTTCTAAATGTATATCTAAATATTCAAACAAATTTTTATAATCATTCATAGCCAGTTCCAACCACTCAATATCTGACGGTTTAAAAGGACCTATATTTGAACCTTCATAATATCCAAGCGCAGGTGAAAAAATTACTTGCCAATCCAATGGTATTTCATTTCCCTCGCTTGTATGTGCAATAATAATATTTTCTCCCCTCTCTTCATGCCATAAAAGTTTGATTTTAACTTTAATCTTATGATCCACTAAATGCGGTAATAATTTTTTCCATTTAGCATTGCTCATAAAAGAAATCTTACTCACCATAAATTTGAATTTAAATATCAATTTCGCGCAACCCTTTTGCGAGTTTAGAATGTTTAGAGCTTCGGCTAATAAAAACGCACAGTGCAGCCGAGGCAAAAAATTTCGTGAACTCGCTATTGTGTTAAGTTAGCAGGCGACATATTATACTTTTTGAAAACATACTGATTCTCCCGCTTCTAATAAATGAATATCTCCTGATATGTGGTTAAGATCATCAAATCTTCTGTCAATTTTACCAATATGATTTTTATAACTATTTCCAACCAATAAATACTTTCCATCTCTGATGTTCAATAAAATTAGCAATGGCACGTCATTAATTTTTATTTCCTCACTTGTAAATAAATCACCATGTGTATGCCAACTCATACTATTTTCGAAATATATTATAGTATCGTTTTGTTCTATATTTTCAAATACGAGTATCCAATCATTTATTAATTTAATCTTAATTGATTTTTCACTTTTTTCTACTATTTCATATTTTAAATCAATTGCGGTACTTTCTATATCATTTATGTCAAATATTTTTTGTTCCATATCTATTTTATATCGCTATTCTAAAATTATTATTGCCGCCTGTCAATTTCAGACAATGCCCGCAGCAAGCCCACCTCAAAAAATTAGATAATTTTATCTACAACATTAATTCAATAACGTCCGCGCATCGCCATTGTTGCTTCAAATTATCATCCTATGGTGTCACACAGTGTTCCGTAGATATGTCTGCTGTATTGGTATGCAATCTAAGAATCCAAGACTCACCATTACTAAATAAAAGAATATCCTTACTATTATTATTTATTATAATTACTCCCTCATCATCATAAAGAAAATCTGGCCAATATTTAATAAACAATGACCAAGTCAACTTCATTGAAATTTCTTTCATCCAAAATAAATATATAATATCATCGAGTTTGTAATTTACATTATTTTTTAATATAGCTTGAAAATGAACAAAAGCATTATTATTCCAATCCTCAAACCAATTATACAATTTAATTCTATTATAATTTTTAAAGTGATTTTTATTCAGAAGCATTAAATGTCGTTCTTTTTTATTTGAACTTATTTTTTCTTCCCATAAAAGACATGAGTAGATTTTATCTAAAAAATGAATATTTGTATAATCGGTTTTTTCTACAACAATTTTAGAGTTAATAAAATACCAACTTAATGCCGCATTACTTATGTCTATTAAATGATTATTCATATTATTTCATCTTTATCATGGCCGGTAATATTCGTGCCTAGGCGAACGTTCCAGAATACATTCAGAATAAACCTGTAGAATTAGTGAGCTTATTTATCTGTTGAAAAAATATTTTTATTTCTTCTTTATTAATCACATCATTTTCTGAAATTTGATAATCTGAATTTAAATCACCGCTATGCGTATGTCTTATATATAAATTTATCACACCAGCATTATCTTCAATATAAATTACAGGATAATTTATAGCACGTGCAGAAAAAACTTCAAGGATACTACCAGCATAATACTTCGTCCCCTTTAAAGAGACAATAAAACTTTTCTCAAACAAATCATATTTATCTTTTGATAAATTTTCCTTAATTCTATTTGAGGCTTCTTTCGTTAAAGTTATTATCTGTTTATTCCAATCATAACTTTCAATATCTGTATCTGAAATAAAAATATTTTTTAATTTGGTTTGATTGATAAAATCAACCCATTTTTCATCTGAATAATCGTATGGCAACTCATTAATATATTTTCCATCGATTAGGTAAATATAAAAATGGCTAGATTCATCAGGTTCCTTTTCGTTTGATGTGTTATTACACCCCATGAATGAAAAGCTTATTAATAATATGAATAATGTAACAAATATTTTTTTCATTTTATTCTTTAAAAGTAAAGCTAGAATAGCACAACGTTTAGATATATGGGAAGTCTTGAAAACATCCTTATTCTAAATGCATTAATTCAACAGCTTGATATTGAAACCGTCTACAGCCTGCATTTGTTTCAATTATTATAATTGAGCCATCATTAATTTTACAATTTAAAATTATTGGATTGCTTTCAAAAGCAATTTCGTTAATTCACTCTACATTAATGCATGATTTGTCAAAAACAAAACTATGTGGCATCCAACAGTCGGAATTCTCGGTACCAATTTTGTGTCCATGAATACATGTTGTGTTCAATCCATCCATTCCATCTTGACCACAGCAGCCATTCCCTAGAGGTGCGCTTGTATTCATTAGATCTTTTAAATTGATAATATACGATTGGAGTTTTTCATCAGACTCCAAATCATCCATCAGATAATAATATCCTTTTGGCAGAAATTCTTTCTTGGGTTCCTTTGTAACCAATAATACATTCTCTAATTTTTCAAGTGTCTTACTCAGTTGAATGCCGCATTTTTTGCAATAAATAGTAATCATATGTAAATTAAATTATTTCTACTAACGTTTGCCCGATGGTTAATGAGTATTGCGGGAAAAAGTTGCAATTTTCCTCTTTAGTTTACAGTAAAAAATGCTAACTCTGATGCAATAACGGTTAATTGCCTAATTGCTTGCATGCCATTTTGGTTTGAAAAACAAAATTGAATTCCGTCTTCATAACCTTGTTGATTAATTAACACCCAGGACCATAATAGATTTTTGTTTATACAATCTTTCCAAATGATAGATTTGCTTATATCAAACAATTTTTGTCTTGTTATATTAGAATTCAATTTTTGGGATTTTCTAAAAGTTATTTTTATAGTATCATCGTCGGAAACAGCCTTAATGAGGCAATTATTTTTTTCAAAAAATAAAAATATCCCCACATTCATAGGTTTTGTCCCATCATCAAAATATTCTTTCACTATGAAAACTTTTTTTAATTTTTGATACTCTAATTTATATAAATGTTCTAAATTATTCATAAGCTAACTAAATATAAAATTCCCACGGCTTATTTATGTAATGTTTTTTCGTACTTTTTTATAAATTTATTTATTTCATTAAATTCAGATTTAACTTCAAAATTATCAAGTTTAGACAATTCCTTCAGAAATAGTATTAACCAATATCTCAACTGTAAATTTAAATTTTCAAAACCTGAATACTCTAATTTAGAAATTAAGCAATTATATAAACTTGTATTTATTTTCTCTTCTAAAATCATTTCGCAGATTCTTGGAAGAAAGTATAAATAATTATCTACGGTTCCAATAGTTGTTATGGATTTATCCGCATACTTCCCTAAAGTTATAAAATCAATCTTTCTTCTGTTTAAACTTTTTAACCTTTTAAAATTTATGTGCGAACAACAACCGCAATTACAATGTTCAATTTGCCCGTCGATGTTTGATGGGGTTAGTTTATAGATATTTTCTATGATATGAGCAATATTCATATATCTTATCCGCATACAATCACGCTAGCGTAAAATGTGGTCTCAAAATTTTCAATGATAAAAAGATATTCTATCTAGGACTTTACAATATTCTTCAGGAACCGTTCTAACTTTTGCAACTATTTTCCCATTATTATCGGTAGTTTCTCCATACCAAATAGCCAGATGCTCTTCAGGTATTTCATGGCTATTAGAAAAGCTAACTATAACTCCAATATCTTTTCCAATCGTCACAAATTGTCCCGTTTTGAATTTAGTCATATATAATTTATTAGTAGATTTTGAACTTCTTTCATACAATATTTGCGCCACTAATATTGCGTTAGAAAATACTGAGCGTCTTAAAAATAACACAACTAAGTCAAAAAGCAACTTTATTGGTATTTTTCGATTTGAATTATTGTTAAGGTAATTTCAACTAAATTGTTGAAAAATTATCATTAAATTTTGACAATACTGATGCTCAAAATGCAATATTTTGAAAAATATGATAAATTATCATCAATAACCTATTATGACTATCAACTCTCAATTTATTGTCAATCAAATCGCTGCTTTATCTAAAGATAAAAAAAGTATGCATATTTTTGGTGCTGCAGATCATCAATTTAAAATGAACTCACCACTTTCAAAATTGAAAATTTCAAATATTGAAAAACAATAATTTTACTCCGGAATATCAAGAGAAAATATTTCCTGAGTTTGGTTATTCAAAAGCTCTATTTAATAGGACTTATGGGTTTGAATAAGATATTTTTGCAACACAACCAAAAAAACTCTATGACTCCCCTTTTGTTTTTTCTAGCTTATCTGCAAAATGCTTAAACAAATCTCTAAACAATTCAGTTAAAGAAGCAATAAAATTACTACGTTCGCTATCATAATGCTGATTTTGAATATCCACTAACAGTGCCCCAATGCAACGCTCAGCCATCATCATATTAAACTTTCTTTCAAAATCCGCATCTTGCATTACAATCGGCAATTTTTTATATTCTTCAAGCCAATTGTGTAGATATTCAATAACATACTCTACGCTCACGCTTTGATCACGCAAACTTTTAATGCCTGCCCAAAGATGAAAAGTGGTATCATAAAATTCTGGACGATAAGACCAAAACAAATTTGACATCAATACATATTCTTGATCCGACAATTTGAAAATGTCATTATAGGTGAAATGTCCGTGCATGAATTCCATTTTTATTGATGGTAAATGCCGACCAGCCAAAGAAAGAAATTGTTCTACATTTTTAACTTCGACTTCAGTCAAATATCCTTTAGTTTGCGCTATTTTTGCCCAATACAAAACACGTTGAGCTGTAAATACCAAACTGCTGTGCTCATTCGGTTCTCGCTCAACAAACGGAGCACGTAAACAGGTAGTTTTATACTCTTGATAGAGAGCACAAAAATCTTTTATTTGCTCCTGATTGGCAAAAGGAGGTTGGTATATTTGAGGGGCATCAACATATTCTAAAAGCAAATAACCATAACCATCATTTTTATTCCACCTTGAACCGTTGTATAGTTTTGGTAATCTAATTTTTGCACTCTTGTTCTGATTGTTGAATCTGCCCATCATATCAATCTCATCAACATCAGGACGTAGAACCTGAATTTTCAAGACAGCTGGTTTATTCTGCCAAATGCCTTTGTAAATTACACTACCGACTTTGTCTTTATCATAAATCTGGCCGCGAAAAATTTCTTTCTCTGACTGGAAGTGTATTTTGGCTGTTATTTCGTCGAATACTTTTTTTTCATGATCCGAAAAATTAGTATGCTCAAAATATTTTTCAGTAATTTTATTGCTCATATTTTATGCATCTAATTGAGTGTTGTAGTACCGTTAGAGTAACACCATAATTACAATTGCTTTACATCAATAAGTGTGAAGCTCATTTTTTCAAACATATTCTAATCTTCATTGATGACAATATGTTATCACTATAATCAAAATGGAACAATGGCGATTATGGTCTGTTTTTACAGGATTGCCAATTATTCTCTGAACTTTTAATATTTTCATACCAACAAAAATTGCTTTAAAAATCTTCTGAGTAAAGAAAATTTGAAAATTTCTTAAAAAGGGCGAAGCTCTAGCACAGCGCGGAACGAAACAGGCGCGGAGCGTCACACGCAAACGACTGGCTGTTATGAGTAAAAGCGCACTAATCGCTATTTTTGCTTACGAATTTTTTTAACAAGAGCATCCTGATATAACCGAAAGGCTTTTCTTTTTTCACGAGGATAGACATACGGAGTTCCTAACAACTCTTTACAATTTCTACATTTTAAATTTGGTATTTTCGCCAAAGATTTTTTTTCTAAATCAGTTAATTCAATTGGATCAAATATTCGATCCATGTATAAGCGTCGTAAATTGCCCGGTCCATCTTTTTGATAGACACAAATTAAATGATTACATCGTAAACAATGCAGATTCAATAGGCGAGAGTAACCACCTCTATCCTTTTTATATTTGTCTGTTTTAAATAAATATTTTTTCATAGCACTATTTGCATTTTTTATTGCATTCAACGTTCGCGCGTCATGCGCAGTAATCGAATCAAATTATGATACTCTTGCATAAGCAAATCATCATTCGTGCGAGGCAATTGGTTATTAATATCTGAATAACCTCATCTTAAAACAAACGCTCCAAAGAAGCAAAAACTTTAAAATAAGACAATCGCATACGCGCTATTCGCATAATGAAATTGAGCAGCTTGTCCTTATTTTAACAAAATACCACCACTCACATTAATATTCTCACCATTTATAAAATCTGCCTGATCTGATATCAAAAATAAAACGGCATTTGCGATATCCTCGGGAAGCCCGACCCTCTTTAGATGGATTACTTTCTACATAGGTATCAAATTCTTCTTGAGAACAAATTTTTTCAGTTAACGAAGTCCGTGTGAGACCAGGACTAATCGTATTTACTTTAATACCATATTTAGCTAAACCGAGCGCACTCACTTTAGTGAGCATAAGAACCCCAGCCTCTGCACAACAATATGCTGGTATCTCATCATCTGGTTTTCTTCCAAATCTGGATGCAATGTTGATAATGCGAGGATTTTCCGATTTTTTTAAAAGCGGTGTAGCGTACTGGGTACAAAGATACTTACCAGTCAAATTAATATTCATTATCCTAGACCAATCTACAGTCGAATACTTTTCAAAATTTTTGGCTACATTAATTCCGGCATTATTAATCAAATAATCCAATTTGCCAAATTCCTCTTTTAAAAAAATAAACATTTTCTCAATATCCTTTTCCTTACTGACATCTGCTTTAAAAAGAACAGCTTTACCACCCTCTTTTTCAATTATCTTCTTCACTTGTCGTGCATCATCTGCGGATTTTGAATAATTGATGCAAACCATAATATCTTGTTTGGCAAGCTGAATGGCTATTTCCTTGCCAATCCCAGAAGAAGATCCGGTGATTAAGGCTGTTTTATTTTTGATCATAGATTGTTTTTTTATATTGAGGAATAAAAAGTGATATCATACAATGTCTGCGAATAAATGCAATTGTGGAATGAGCTTATAGTAAAATTTTACCACCATAACCAAAATGAAACAATTTAATTCACTTGACTGCTATATAGGTAGTTAGGTGACCCGAATGGAGCGATGGCGAAGGGAGAATGCAATGTGGCTTTAGCGTATTTCCAAGTCTCTTTTATCATTTGTCCGAGTGAAAAATTTTCCGTTTTGGGCGAAAGGCAGAGGAAAATTAAATGGGTGAATGCCCATAGCCCAAAACGCCTTATTTTTTTCCATATATTCCCCAAGATAAATCTGAAAATCTTTTAACTTTTATTTTAAACCCTATAGATTCTAATTTTTTAGATTCATCATCAATATACCAATAAAATTCATCATCAAAATATTCTACTAAATCAGGATATTTATCTTTCATTTTATTTTCATATTCTTTGCTTTCAAACATTAAATCACCAAAAATAACTTTTCCACCTTTTGGCAAAAAATTAAATGCTTTTTCAAAAAGAAGATGCTTCTCATCTTGAGTCAAATGATGAATAGCATACGTAGATATAATTGTGTCAACTTGTTCATCATTTTTAAAATCATCAAAAAAATCTAATAAATCATTTTTTATAAAAATAATATTCTCATTATTTTTTAATTTCTCTTTCGCAAGATCTAACATATTTTGTGAAATATCTACACAATATATTTTTTTACCAGAATCTATTTGATTTGATGTATTCCCAGTTCCACACCCTAAATCAATCAAAACATTTGATTCATTCGTTTTTTCTTTAATCCATTTCATTAAACTACTGTATCCTTTACGAATTGGGTTCTCCCCGTTTTGAACGTTATTATCGTAATCACTTGCAATTGGATCGTGATTAAATTTTTGAGCAAATTCACTTTTCATAATATTTTTTAAAATTTAAAAGTTTATATATAAATCGTTTTCGGAACAACAGTGGAGAAAATACCTTATTTTTCCTGATTTTAATAAAGAAAATTTTTTACTCGTTCCCTATTTTTAAAAAAAGACTTGAAAACATGTCGTCTAACGTTCGCGCGTAATGCGTAGTTACCGAGCTATGTTGTGGTAGGCTTATGCGAAGCGCTGCACCACAAAATGAGGGAGGCAATTGGACATCAATATTTGAATAACCTCATCTTAAAACAAACGCTCCAAAGAAGCAAAAATTTTAGAAAAAGATAAATGCATACGCGCTGTGAGAAGTGCACTTCCTTATTTTTAAGAAATTTGTTAATAATAGGATGATTAAAATAATTTTTCACTTAAAGAAGTGCGAACCGAAGGGCTTGAGTTGCAAAAACTTTTTATTTAGAAGCTCGAGCAACCCAGCGTCCTATTTCATCTAATTCTAGTTTTATATCTTTAAACTTTGAAAACAATTTTTGAGCCTCTTCTTTTGTAAAAAAACTATGAGGCAATTCTTTTTCTGGGCCTGATAGCGGTGCAAAAGTACCTTCAGCAATTTCTTCATGATCCTTGAATGTGTGCCATTTCTTGCTGCTTTCAAAATCAGGCACAGTAATAAAGATTTTTCCATTTTCAGCGATTGCCTCAAAAATCCTATTTATCAAATTTTGAACTTGCTCTTTTGTTCCATGGTGGATTGTAGAAATAGAAATGACCAAATCATATTTATTTTTCGGAATTTCAAACTTAAACATGTTTGTGCATAAAATCATTGAGTCATCACCTAATGTTTTTTTGGTCATTTCGACTGCGGTTTCGCTGGAATCAATGCCGTCAGTTTTGAATCCGCCAACTTGTAAAATCTTCAAATATTTTCCAATACCGCACCCTATATCTAAAACATGTTTAAGTTCAAAATTTGATTGGCGCAAAAATTGTTTAAATAAAGGATGAGTTTCTTCGGAAAGGGTTGCCCAAGCTTCGCCGCCTTTTTGATAATTTTTGTAAATATTATCCCAGATTGTCATAAGATTGATATTTGCTTACAAGTTAAAAGATTTTTGCACTTTCGTACAACGTCCACGCGTAATGCGCATGTTGCAGTGCGAGGTTATGGTAGAGTTTTATCACTACAACCGAAGCAGAGTAATTACGGTTATTTGCTGTGTGATGTTTTAATTTTTTCTAGCTCGTATAAACCTCTTTTCCACAAATAGGGCAAATGGCATTTTTTGCCCAAGAAATTACTTCATGTCCGCAGCATTCCCCACTTTGACATATGAGCGAATCATCTGCCCAACCTTTGGGATATATTTTTGAATCATGCTTTGCTATTAACTCCAAAGACCATTCTCCCCAGTCTTTATTATTGTCATTTTTTAGACGACAGGCATTAGCAACCACTAGATGGCTTTGGGTATAATTTTCTTCGCCCTTATAAATAAATCTGCCTTTTACTACCTCATAAAGTAACTCAATGAATTGTTTATCGCTTAAACTTTTCATCGATTTTATTATATCATTTTTATTCATAATTTTTTGTATTAAAAAGTTAACATTTCGCATTACGTTTGCGAGTAAACGCTGTTGCCGACTTCAGTTGTGATAAAGTTAGTATAACTTCACAATTGAATAAAGGCCATTGCAGTTATTCACTATTAGATGATGTCAGAAGAATTCGCTTTCTTTTTAACTCTTTTTACTATAATGATTACAGCTGAAACTAAAATCACGTAGAAAACCATATCAACAAGAAACCATTGATAAAAAAATTTATCCTCCAACCTAAACCACCAACAGTTGATACTGCGCCCTTATCATAGATATAAGAAAAAGGAAATCCACCTGCTGGAAGATCTTCATAACAGTAGCGGCTAACTTTGCAATAGAACCGTACCACCTTCAGAGTGTGTAAGGGAATGGTTGACGTAAGATTTCATCTATCATTCCATCATGTTCGGATGTGATGATGAGCATTGCCGTTTCCAGATTGACTGTTACAAATACATACTGATTGAGAAATGCTTTTGGAAGAGCAACAAAACGATTGAGTAATACAATACCACTTTCACGATCACGTTCATTCCATTGTTCCACAAATCTGATGAAGCACACTTTTTTTCCTCGAGTATTTTGTAGATGATCGGTAATAATGAGACGTTCGGGCAAAAGGAAACGAAGGGATTTTTGTGCCAGCCGTTCTTGAAATGCATACTCGTAATATTCTCGACTCTCATTGTTGAAGCGCGTGCACTCAATATCAATTTGATCGAGCGTTGTAAAGGTATGTTGTCCTCATAGTTTTTCTGTAAACGTACGATTGTGTCCTTCAATATGTGGATTCGTATAGGATTGATATGGAGATGAAAAGAGCGGGGTGATTCCGAGATTCAGAAGAAATTTGAGGAACATACCAACATGTGCTACGCCTGCCCCGGTTCCTCGAAACGTCATGCCATTGTCTACTCGTATCACGTCAGGGATGGGGATAATTTGCCAAAGTAATGAGAGTTGTTCAATGGCACAGATCGCAGATTCACTCATAGTACGCCATATTTGATATAATGGGAGCCACTGATAGTAGCTCGTGGAAAAAATGGATATCGGTTCGCTTCGTCCGGCAATGAATTTTTTACCAATGAAATCCGCAGCTTGTTGAATGCGTCCGAGTCGTACAATTGACTTGATGGGAAAGCGTAAACGTTTCACGATATCCTGACCTTTCTTCCGCTTTTTTGGTTCATGTGTTTGCAACCCGGCATCACGCACTACCTTGTCAAAAAACCAGACCGACGGAAGTTCTTCTTCTGGAAATTGTTTGGCGTAATCCATTTGAATATGAGGCGAACCAAGAAAGTACATCTTCTTTTCAATTCGATATTTTTTCAGTGCCACAATTCGTTTTTCCTCTTCTTTAGTATGTGTGCGATATGTCCCCTTCTGCCATCCTCGCCCATCTTCGTACGTATCACGTTTCAGCCACGCACTGACCGTTGCTTTACGAATACTCAATCGTCGTGCAATCTCGTTGAGTCCAACGCCTTGTCGTTTCAAGCGTTGTGCGTCATCAAAATTTTTTAGCTTCTGCTTGCTTCATAGTACATATATTTTAATGAATAATACTCCGTACGCAGTGTACTGTACTTCAGCTATCATGAACATACTGCTCATGATACTTTCAAAAAAATAGGTGGTACGGTTCTATTGCAAAGTTAGCCCTTATTTTAAACTTTGTTTCCATAGAAGCTAAATATTTATATTTAGAAAAATTTCTTCATCCATATTGCATTTTTAAAAATTTGGGTGGAGATTAAAAATAATAAAAATTTTCTTTTAATTAGCGAAAAAATGTACAGCCTTGTCTAATTGTCGTGGAAAATCATCTTCTGTGTTAATACATTCGAAGTTGTATTTATGGGTTTCTTTCAGAAAGTATACGCCGTATGCAGTTAAAGATTTGGCCGCCAAACGGATTGT
>Ga0208373_1002359_pt1 | contig 21231 bp, 23 predicted proteins | sample RifOxyC2_FD_184036 | JGI IMG/M metagenome (GOLD analysis project Ga0208373, IMG submission 184036) | Soil microbial communities from Rifle, Colorado - Rifle Oxygen_injection C2 (SPAdes) | ecosystem: Environmental > Terrestrial > Deep subsurface > Rock core/Sediment | place: Rifle, Colorado... | reverse complement strand
ATTGGAAAAACGATCTAAACTTCGTGAAATGATAAATGGATTGTTTGTGCCTGTTCGCCTTAACATCCCCATGGGGCTTGCAAGCTCTGCCGTTGTTGCCGCTCTAGTTTTTCTTGTTGTTTACAATATCCAAATAGAAAAAGGATTTGATGTTATGAACAAAGACTACAGCAAAGGATTTGTCGCGGCAAATAAGCAAGAGCAAAATAAGAAGATTGCAAAAACAAAATTACTGCCTGCAGAGAAAAATAGAACAGAAAATTCTATTTTAGATCAAGAGAGGCTGAAAAAAAATAAAACTTCAATCCCGTCATCCTCTATTGAACCCAAAAAAGAACTGAAATCTGATTTTCTTTCCGAAGGCAAAAAAGAGGCTGATGCCGGGGCGGCTCTTTCTATGGAAATGCTAGATGTATTTGAAATTAAAGCTTATATTGAGAAAGCAGGAGGAACTGTCATTTCTTTTGAAAAGATATTCGGGACAGTAATATATCCAAAACAACTTGAAGCAGATATCCCTGTGGCTAAATGGGATGATTTTTTAAATAAAGCTAAAACTTTCCGTAGCGTAAAATCTATTTTGGAAAAAGAAAGCTCAAATACAGACTTTAGAAGAGTTTTAATTGAATTTAAATAGGAGGGCTTTATATGTCTGCCAAACAGAAAGACAAGAGGAAAGGAGTTCTTGCGATTTTTTTGATTTTATTTATAGGGTTATTTTTTAAAAATGAAGCAGGAAGCTTGGATCAGCAACAGGCTGAAGAGGGGGAAGTCGAAGTTAAAAGTGAAACAAAAAAAGATAGACTTGTTGAACTTGGTAAAACTAAAGAATGGCAAGAGTTTAAAAGGTTTTGGAAAGAGCTAGATATTATCTTACCCAGAGAATATGATAATAACAATATTCGGTATTTTATGGTTATCAATTTGGACAAAATGAATGAGTTGATAAAACATCTTGAAACTTTGAAATTGTCACTTTCCGGTTTGCCAGATTATCTTATAAGTTCTGAAGAAATAGACTTGTTGGCAAATTTTTGCCAAACTAGAATTGATTATATGTGTTTTGGTTCTATTGATAACGCGATGACAAGAATGGTAATGCCGCCAAATTTGATAGAGGATAATCTTGACAAAAATATTGAAAACTTTGAAAGGAAGATCGATGTTCTTCTTGATTTGAAAGCTAAGGGATTGATAGACCAAAAAGAGGGTGAGCAGGCCTTGTTGAATCTTGAAGAAAATATAGAAAAAATTTATGTGTTAAAAGCAATTAGCCAAAATTATGTTAAATTTTATTTTTATTGGCCGCAAGAAAAAGATAGTGAAAATTATAAAGCTTCTGACTATGTTGGGCTATTTGAAGAATATTATAATAATTATAAAATTAAAGGCAGAAATCATAAAGAAGGATTAAAAGAGCCTTATTATTATGATAATTATACTTCGGAAGAGGATATAACCTTGAAATATGAAACGACAAAAAAAGCTATAAAAGAAGTTAAAAAAAATCTCCCGTTTTTAAAAGCATTAGTTATTGATATGGAAAGATGAAAAAACCGTATTTTATTTATGAAATAACGGCTCGATGCAACAACAATTGTCTTTACTGTTATAATGTTTGGAAAGAGGAGCATAATTATGATCAAAGAGAGCTTTCTTTTGATAAAACAAAAGAATTGTTTGATAAGCTTTTTGATGATATTTCACCTTCAGGAATAACAATTGCCGGAGGGGAGCCTCTTTTACATCCTAATATATTTGATGTTGTTCTGCTTTTAAGTAAAAAAACAAGAGTTGGCATAGCTACAAATGGTCTTTTGCTTGACGAAGAAAAGATTTCCAAATTAATTGAGAATGGTGTTATCTACTTTGAAATTTCTCTTCCTACTTTGAATCCAGGCACATATAAGCATTTATGCGGTAGCGAACAGTTGGAAATTGTGCGAAAAGCTGTTTTGCTTATTAAAAATGGAGGCAGTAAATTGACCATCTCTTTTGTTGCTACAAAATTAAATTTAGAAGATATTTCAGATGTTATAGATTTGTCTTTTGCTTTTTTGGCTGACACTGTGGCGATAAATCGTTTTGTCCCCGGAGGGAGAGGCTTAGACTATTTATCCGAATTGTCTATTTCAGATAAAGAACTTTTGCAAGTGCTTGTAATTGCTGACAAAAAAAGCAAAGAATATAAAATGCCGATTAATATAACAATTCCGATTGAATCTTGTATTATTAATCATAAAGAGTATCCCAACTTGAATTTTGGCTCATGTGTTTGCGGCAAAGAAAAATGGGTTATTGATCCTTTCGGAAATTTAAGAACTTGCGAACAAAATCCTCAAGTGATCGGAAATCTTCTTAGTAGCAATTTTTCTGAATTATCTCAATCAGAATCAGTCAAAAGTTTTCAAGAAAATAATTTTTCAATCAGTTGCGAAAAATGCGGGCGATTTGAAAATTGTGGTGGAGGATGTCGATTTGTTCGTAGTCATAAAACATGATGTCGGGAACTTTTCTGCGACTTTTCTGTCTAAACCAGTGGAAGCGATATTCAAGGAGGAAACAATGGATATGTTAAAGTGCTGGCTTATGAATTTTTTGTTTTTTGGTGTAATAGTTGTCAGTTTGGTGTTTGTTGCGGCCTATAAGGTAAATGCGCAAAAAGAGGCAGATGTTGATGTGAATGTTACGGAAGGGTGTTTGAGGAGTGAGTCGGAAGATGGTAAGATTTTGGAATTTCCGCTCAAACATACTGATGTCTTCGCTGAAATATCTGGTTTTTTGGCCAATGTCGAAGTAAAGCAATACTTTAAAAATCCTTATAAAAATAAAATAGAAGCTGTCTATGTTTTTCCACTTCCCGAAAGCGCCGCTGTAAATGAAATGGTGATGACAATTGGAACCCGCAATATTTATGGAGAAATTCATAGAAGAGAGGTTGCAAGGCAGATTTATGAACAAGCAAAACAACAAGGTAAACGGACAGCTCTTTTAAATCAAGAACGCCCAAACATATTTACTCAATCAGTTGCAAATATTCAGCCCGGGGAAGAAATTGTCGTAACAATCAGATATATTCAGCCGTTAAAATATGACCGCGGGACTTATAGTTATGTTTTTCCGATGGTTGTAGGCCCAAGATATAATCCGCAAAGCGTAACCGATGCGGCAAATATTTCTCCTCCTGTCTTAAAACCCGGAAGAAGAAGCGGACACGATATAAGCTTATCGGTGAAACTTGATCCTGGGCTTGCAATTTCCAATTTGCATTCCAAATCTCATGATATTGATAGGCAAATGACTAAAGATTGCAAAACCCTCATTAGCATTAAACCGCAAGATTCAATACCCAACAAAGATTTTATTTTAGAGTATCAGGTTGCGGGAGCGCTTCCCAAATTTTCTTATCTCACTCACAAATCCCAACAAGGCGGTTATGTGATGCTTATGCTCCAACCGAGTTTCAACAGCGTAAATTACAATCTCCAAAAGAAAGAAATTTTCTTTGTTGTTGATTGTTCAGGGTCAATGAGCGGATATCCTATACAAAAAGTAAAAGAGGCAATGTATCACTGCATAAAAGGATTGTCGGCTGACGACACTTTTCAAATAATAAGATTTTCTGAAAATGCGAGCGCGTTTGCACCAAAACCCGTTCCCGCAAGTTATTACCACAAAGAAGAAGCGTTGGATTATATACAGGCATTAAATGGGGAAGGGGGGACAATGGCGATAGAAGGGGTAAAGGCATGTCTTGATGCCCCAAAAACAAAAGATAGGCAGAGGATAGTTTTTTTTATGACGGACGGTTATATTGGAAATGAAAATGAAATTCTTGAAGCTATAAAAGAGAAAAAAGGGGATACAAGATTATTCTCTTTTGGGGTTGGTTCTTCAACAAACCGTTATCTTTTGGAAGGAATGGCGAAACTTGGGAATGGGACAGCGCAATATATCAGGCAGGATGAACCTGCCGAGCCTATTGTAAAAGATATGCTTTCCAGAGTTTCAAAACCTTATTTGACCGATGTTGAGTTAAGTTTTTCCGGAGTAAAAGTTTATGATATACAACCCGATCCTCTGCCCGATCTTTATTCTGCCCAGCCGCTTATAATCTTTGGTCGTTATGATAATAGCGGAAGTGGTTCTGTGACTTTAAAGGGGAAAATTAACGGGAAGAGTTATCAAGAAAAGATAAAGGTTGATCTGCCCGATTGGAATTTTGACAATTATTCTCTTGCTTCTGTATGGGGAAGGGAAAAGATAAAAAGCCTTATGCTTGCTCAAATTGGTGGGAAAAAGGATGATATCAAAGAAGAAGTAATAAAGTTGGCATTGGAATATAAATTGATGTCGCAATATACCTCTTTTGTAGCAGTTGACGAAGAGATACCGGAAAGGAGTTCAGACCTCCTTCCTCAAACGGTGTATATCCCTGTTCCTATGCCGGAGGGGGTTAGTTTTACTGGTGTTTTTGGTTCCCCTAAAGATTATGACGGGTATTATTTTTCATCCACATTTCAGCCTCAAGTAAATAAATCTATTCCCAGTAGTTTTATTCAAGAAGATTTAGAAACTAAAAAAGTAAAAAGAAATGAAGATGAAAGTTATCAGGAGCAAGCAAGCGGAAAATATATCATACAGATAGGAGAAAAAGATTATCAAAACTTCATTAAATGCTTACAAGAAATAGAAAATGATAAAGATGGGAAAGTAATCCTCAAATATTTAAAAGATAAAGACCAAAGAATTGTAGCATCTGCCATAAAAGAGGGGACGACGAGGTTAAAACTTAACGCTCTTGTTCCTGACCTTGCATATTATTTGTTAAATGGAAATATAGATAGAGAATATTGGGCGATACGGGAATCTGCTTTCGGATTGTACAGGTTGTCAGTTGCTGATCCCAAAATGAAAGAACCAATTCAAATGATTTTTGCTGAAGTAATCAAGAAAAATTATCCAAAAAATGTAGGAAAACCTTCTTTTGACCATGAACAAGTGATCCACCAAACGGCATTAAGAAGCCTTTTGGGATATAAAGGGGAGGATGTCTATCCTTATGCAAAAAATATATGGGACAAAACGAAAGATAATGATTTGAAAGTTATATCCGCATATCTTCTTTTATCCAGGGTGAACAAGTATTCATACGAGGTTGCAACCAAAGTACTTGACGATCACAGATATTCCGGGGCTGAATATTCTGACCTTAGAAAGGCTTCTATAAGGGCAATATTCAGATTTAATCAAAATTCTAATACTTTTAATTATAAAGTTAGTTTAGATTACTGGCTGTCATATCTAAAAAGGGAGAGTTCGTGGCAAGTGAGAAAAGAATTGGCGGCTACATTAATACATATACTGGGAGCCAATAATGCTCAAGTTAAAAAGGCACTTCTCTCTGATCCTCATCCGGAGGTAAGGGGATTGGCTTTTTTTTCCATGGTGAAGGTTAAACCAAATGGCAATAAAGATTGATTTTTTGACTTTTTTCTCAATTTATTCCCACACCAAAACCCCATACATGAAACTCACGCTACAAATAGCGGGATATTTTAGTGTGGGAACAAATAAGCGCAAATTGATATAAAAATGTGCTATAATTTATAAATGTCCTTGCGCAATATTATAGTTCCAAATTGCCAAGACACAATGTAATTTTCAACAAGTATCAATTTAAGTTTATTTATGAAGATAATTCCTCCGTTAATACCATTAAGATTGTTAAGAAGAGTAGCTTCCTCAATTGACAGGGCTATACATCCTCCAGTTTCTTCAGGCAGGACAAAACCAATTGTTCAAATTACCCTTCCTATAGTAGATTCTACAATGTTGAGGTTTGCAATCATGGTGGATAGGGCACATTCCGATAATCTTGAGGATTTTTTGTTTGTAGTAGCACGTTTAGAAGGGCTAAATTATAATCCTAGAGAGATCAGGGCAATCATTATTGCAAAACTTACAGAGATAATTGAACAATATAAAATAAAAGAAAACGGCGTTGGTGGGAGTTCTTCTCCAAATGTTGATGAATTGTTGAGTGATGGGATTGCTCAAAAAATAAAAACAAAAATTATCTCCATAATGACAAGAGATTTAGGTATCTCTAGGGATAGCTTGTCATCTTCCACCGGCAGAGAGAATTTAAAAGATTATTTTAACGCACTTCTTGATGCCTATCTTCCTTTGGGGGATGAAACAATGTTTGGTTGTTTAGAAGGACTTGGATTGGAGTTTATTCCTTTTAAAGGCGACAAATATAAATTGGTATCTATAAATAAGGAAGAACTTAGAAAACTGGCAAAAGATTCAAAGGCGCATATAGCATTGGCAGAAGAATTCGCATGGCTAAAAAAGAAAAAAAGCGATATTATCTCCCATTTTTTGACTGATCCCGATATTACTGTCTTCATTTTCAATGCTGAAAATAAATTGGTAGGAGGGCTTTCTGCTATTGAAGCTGATTTTTCTGTTAAAGAAGGATTGTTGAGAAAGACCCATCGGCAATATAAACTTATCTGGATGGAAGGTGCGGCAATTGCTGATGGGCATAAGAAGGAAGGGCTTCAAAACTATGTTGCATATCTTATAATAAAATCTATATATGAAAAGGCTGCAAGGAAAAAAGTTTTGTTGGCTACCCAATCACAAAATTGGATTGTAATTTGGTCATTATATAAACATCTGGGGCTTATCTTGGATTATTCTAAGCCGTTTATTCAAGAGGCTTTAGATGTTATAGAAGAAAATATTTTAAAATGTAAAGAGCTTAGTATAACTAAAGAGGGTTTTTGCCAAGGTGTTTACATAGATCAGGATGCTTGGGGCATGGGAAGGGCAACAGAAGTAGAGTTGGAGGAAATATTATGGAATATACATGCTTTGTTTAGCCCAATAGCAACGATAAAATTGCTTAGGTTGATGGCTGAATTAGATGATACAGATGCGAGAATATGGCTCGGTCATGTCACTGGCGTTAAAATTAAAGCTATGGAGCTTTTTCTGGATTATAAAGAATTGAAATTACGATATTTTTAGAAAAAAACGCGGGATCTAATCATTTTTAAGATTTCATGTTTCCTTAAAAAAGTTAGATCCCGGCTTTATAAAAAAACGATCGCTTCTAAAAGCTTAGATGCTAAAATGTGATTCCATATCCAAGCTTAATGTCCAAACCCTTTAACGCTGGCTGATCTTCAGCATACTTAAGGCCACTATAACCAACTTCAAAATTAATTATACCCATTTCAATAATGCTATAGTTTATGCCCAGATACGCTTCCAATCCCCACTGATGACTTGTTCCTGTTCTGCCATTATTAACCTTTACCGGAACCAGATAAGCACTTCCTACATAAAACGAAAGAGGCACTTCCCCATTTGATAGATATGGAGAAATATAATAAATAAAGCCAACCTTCGCAGAAGCAGCTTGCACTATGTCACTTCCATTAGGATTCGTGCCTGAAAGATAATTTGCTCCTAACCTTATCTTTATACCCGGCGCAGGTAATCCAGATAAATCATAATCAAGATTAGCCGCATAACCGATAAGCCCAGCGTCAAGTCCGCCATTAAGATAAAGCGCAACGCCCCTCCCTGCTTCTTTTGTATTAGGAACTATTACAACTACAGGTTCGGGAGTAGCCATTCTTATAATAACTGGTTTTGGTTCAGGAGTTGGAGTAACCATAGAAGCCTTTAGCTTATTCCAACGAGCCAAGGTTGCAGCTTTTTCAGCGTGTAAGAGATCAACTCTTTTGTTGTCGTGGGCTTGTTTGGCAGTAGCCAACTTCGCATCCACAACATTCAAGTAATCTCTGACTGCTTCCATTTCTTCTGCCATGGTTCGCCCAAAAGATATATTGGCAAAACCTATTGCAAAAGCAAAAGCAACTAGACAAATAATAAATTTCTTCATTTTTTCACCTCCTTTTTTATATTATTGGTTTACCCTTAATGATTCGAATCAATATCATTATAATTGCTATGACTAATAAAATGTGAATAAAACCACCAATAGTAGTTGCTGTGACTAAGCCCAACAGCCATAAAACAAGCAAAATTATTACAATAGTTTCAAGCATATTACTTCTCCTATTATTAACATTTGTATCAAAAATAATATCCGACCTGAAGTTGCATTCTTCCGTAATTAACCATATCTATACCAAACTCCAGAAACAAAGGTGACACATCTATAAACCGTTCGAAAATAACGGAAATATATGGACCGACATTTGAAGAATTTCCCAGATACCCCACAATACCACCGCTTAAAAACATCGGGAACCTGCTGCTTACTTCATGAAGAAACCATTTTCCTCCGATAAAAGCAAGCACCGATGTATCTGATGTATTGCCTTCAACTCCCAATCTTAAAGTTGCACTAGTTGTAATGTTGCTTTCAAACATTAGCCCCAATGCAGCACCACTCCTTATTCCACCCATAATGGCTGGCTTGTATGCAAGGCACTCCGATCCAAAAAAAATAATAAATAAAACAATTACAAAAACTATGTTTTTTTTCACTTCTCATCCTCCTTTTTGCTATGAGTTATTTCCCAAAACTAATACTGGCCCCAAGCTGAGCGACTGAATTTTTTGCATTAGGAAAAGAATATGTAGTGCCAAAAAATTCCTGTGGCACTCCCACGTTAAGCAATCCATAATTATATTTAAGATAAATAGAGAAAAAATCCGTTGCATATTCTATGCCTGCAATAGCCCCATAGTCAAAAGATTGAAAATTGCTGAGACTTAACTGTTCAGCAAAACTAGATGTTCCAGACTTGTTTTCAACAGATACGCTGGTCAAGTAGGAGATATAAGGACCTATTTGTATATTTAAATTATTAGAAAGATACATAATAAACATAATAGGCAAATCTATATAATTTAATGATAACGAAGCTGTGCCACTTACAGGTGTTGTATATGTGAGTTCTGATCCTTTTGTTGAATATAAAAGTTCTGGCTGCAAAACAATTCGTTCAGAAAGAGGGATTGTAAAAAAAAGCCCCGCATGAAAACCTACTTTGGCATTTTCAGAATCTACCTCGCTGACATAAAGATTTGAATAATTGGCACCTGCAGTTACGCCTATTTTTGGGGTTTTAGTATTATCTAAAACTTGAGGCTGAGCCTGTTCTGAAAATTGAAACTGGTCTGAAAACGCCGGCATAAAAGCTACAAAAATAACAACAAAAGAAACAAGAATTTTAAGTATATTTTTCATATGATTTCCTCCTTTTAATAAAATCATTATTTCATTTTTAGATAGGCATAAACATAGGCATAAGCCACTTATAATTGACTTTTTTTCTTGTTATGTAGGAGTATCTTTGGAGTCATTTTGCAACACGTGCGTCTTGTTTAAAGGAAGTGCTATTGTCATATTTGTCCCTTTCCCTGTTTTGCTTTTTATCTCAACTGTTCCGTTGTGAAGCGTTACAATCTCTTTTACAAGCGACAGCCCAAGTCCCGTCCCTTTTGTCTTTCTTGTAAAAAATGGATCACAAACTTTTTCCAAATCTTCTTTATCAATTCCACATCCATTGTCTTTTACAGAAATTAAAAGTTTATCTCCATCTATTTGCGCATCAAGTTTTATTTCACCTATTTTGTCCGTATCTTGTGGGATTGCTTGGAAGGCGTTGTTTAAAATATTATTTAAAATCCCTCTTATTTGATAAGGATCAATTTCGATTGATATGTCTTTCATCGGAAGACGAGAAACCTTGACCATTATTCCTGTTTCATTAAACCTTGCTTGCGCGGAATCCACGCATTCATTAATCAGCTTGCAAATGTCGGTTTTTTCATATGCAGGTATCTTAAGCCTTGAATAATTAAGCAGATTGCTTATTATATGGTTGCTTTCCAATATTTTTTTCTCTATATTTGTGAAATGTGTTTCAAGTCTTTCGTCTTTTGCCTTTCTCCTTATGTTAAAAATAGCGATGGAAATAACTCCTAAAGGGTTCCTAAGCTCATGCGCCACGCTTGCGGCTAGCTTTCCTATTTCCGACAGCCTTTTAGCATCGTTTAATTCTTTGTTTGCAAGAATAAGATGGTCTGTTTTTATTTTTAATTCCAATTCCAGCTTGTCTTTTGCTTTTTTCAGCTCTTCTTCAAATTTTTTTCGCGTGGTGATCTCAGTTAGCATTCCATCAAATGAAAGTACATTATTTTTTTCGTTTCTTATTATATTTATATTCATCGAAACCCAGACAAGATTTTTGTTTTTATTAAGGAGCTGTTCTTCAAGATCAGAAATGGAATTAACCTTGTGTTTTAATATTTTTTCAAGAAGTGTCTTGTTTAAATTGTTTATATTGTTTACAGAACCCAGAAATTCTTTTGCGGATTCATAGTTTAGCATCCTGCAAAAAGAGGGATTTACGTCTAAAAAAATTCCGTTTGGCGCACATTTAAAAATGCCTTCTATAGCGTTTTCAAATATCTGGTAGTATTTTCTCTCTGCATTTGCAAGTTCTTTTTGCACTTTCCATTTTTGCAGAGCCACAGCCGCCTGGTTAATCAATGCGTTTAGCGCATTTTCATGGTTAAGCGGTGAATCCGTATGCTTTATAATAATGACACTGCCTAATATATCCCCCTTTTTTAAGGCAAAGGGGGTGGAATATATTCTTTTGATATTTACTGCTTTTTCTATGGCAAAACATATAATGCTTGGAATTTTACCAAACGCGAGCTCATGGAGGTTTTTTGATTCTTTAAGACCAAACCTGTCTACCCGATTGATAAAATCGGTTGTGTTTATTTTAAAACCAAAGTTTTTTAAATTTTGTTTTAACAGTTCGCTTGCAATTTTAAGCCTTTTTTCTTCTGCGACTACATGTTTTATATGTATGTTTTTTTTGTAGGGGTCAAATTCTGTTATGATTATACTTGAATCAGGTTCCAGTCTGCAGATTTGTTTTGCGACAAATTCAAAAATATAATTACTATCCATCTGTTTTACGAACTCGCTCGCGCTACTTGATAAAAAAGAGGTTTCGTTAAGCAACTCTTTGTCATCCCAAAATGGCATATTTATTCACCCCTATTCTTAAAATATTTTGTAGACCTAACAGAAAAGCCGTATATCGCGGATGCAAAAAGGACGATGGTTGCGCCTGATGCAGAAAGACCAGAAACAGGGCCATAAACCATGACGGATCAGTTACGCCAAACTGCGAAAGTGTTGATTGTATTTGCTGTTTAATCTTTTTACCTATACCCATAAAGACCGGCGTTTTGGAAATTGAAATCCCAACAAAATCAGCGACCCTAATAGGGTTGTCCCTGTCAAAGTGCAATTTTTTCGGCACATATCCTATCGTAGGTTTTTCATTCAAACTGCCTTTGACTCTGTAATAAATATTCCCGCTGTATGGGATTTCTTTAAAAATTGCCCTTAATAGTGTTGTTTTGCCTGTGTCGTTTGGCCCTACAACAGCAATAAGCTCTTTACAGTTTACATGCAGGTTAAAATTTTCGATAATGGCTATATCATCAAACTTTACAGTAAGATTTTCTGTTTTTGTGCAGCAATGCGAACATGTTTCTTGATTCATTTGTTATTTAAACGCCTCTTTGAAAGTTGCAAGATTTTTTTCCATAAATGACAATGGGATCAAAAAGACTATTAATATCAGAGACCAAATAAAATTTTTCATAAAAATTTATAGCCCTAACGGGGATTGAACCCGTATCTCGACCTTGAGAGGGTCGCGTCCTAGCCATTAGACTATAGGGCCAAGCTTAATAGTTTGTAATTTGTAGTTTGTAAAGACGAAAAAACAAATTACCACTTAATTATACGACATTTTTTGTCTTCTCGAAAGATTTATTTTTTGTGGGAAAAAAGTCAGTAAACTATTGATTTTTTCATTGTTTTTCTTCATAGATTATTATTAAAATAGTATTGTTTTTATAAATATAAATTGGAAGGAGCTAAGAATATGAAAATTTTCATTGTTTTTTATTCAATGTACGGTCATGTTTATCGTTTGGCGGAGGCTGTAGCTTTAGGCTCTCGTGAAGTCAAAGGTGCCGATGTAGAATTAAAGCAAGTGCCTGAAACATTGTCTACTGAAATTTTGACTAAAATGGGGGCTGTGGAGACTAAGAAGGCTTTTGCGAAAGTTCCTGTTTGTAACGTAGAGGAATTGGCAGAGGCTGATGCAATTATTTTTGGTACACCAACCAGGTTTGGCAATATGTGCGGCCAAATGAGACAATTTTTTGACGCGACAGGAGGGCTTTGGGCTAAGGGGACTTTAATTGGCAAAGTAGGGAGTGTTTTTACAAGTAGTGCGACCCAACATGGTGGGCAAGAATCTACTATTTTAACTTTTCATGTTACTTTGCTTCATCATGGAATGGTAATAGTTGGTCTTCCATACTCTTTTAAAAGTCAGATGAGAGTTGATGAAATAACCGGTGGATCTCCATATGGGACATCTACTATTGCAGGTGGCGAGGGAGAACGTATGCCAACTCGCAATGAACTTGAAGCGGCTAGGTTTCAGGGTAAACACGTGGCTGCTATTGCATCAAAACTTGCAAAGTAGGATGATGGCCTCAAATTCTACCAACATCTAATTTCTTTTTTGGATGTATTATGCAAATCCCTATTATTATAGTAATGAGGAGCTTCTTATCTACTTATTTAACCCCGATTATTCACGATAAAACCAGAAACTAACCCCTATTATGATAATCGGGGTTAAATAAGTCTAGATTGTGATGAAATAATCCATTTTTTTGTTTTTCCATACAAGCGATAATAAAAAATCAGAAACTGTTTGGAGGAGGATCAATATGAGAATTACAAATATACAAGTTAATAGTCAAGTTGAGATAATCACAAATTTCCGGAACAAAAAAGAAAGCAGAAAAAAATCTATAGATAAATGTTTTGAGGAATTAATCCAATTGATTATAAAAAATTTAATACTTTTGTTTTAATTCCGATTATCATAATCGGGGTTAAGCTTTCGATTATAGAGTATGATAAAATAATTGTATGATGAGTAAGGGGCGTCGAAATTTGGGGAGTCAACTAAAAAAGGCGCAGGAGATTGCGCATTTAGGCAGCTGGGAACTGGATATTGAAGAGAATAAATTGACCTGGTCTGATGAAGTATATAGAATTTTTGGTCTTAAACCCCAAGAATTTGAAGCTACTTATGAGGCTTTTCTTGAATATGTTCATCCTGATGACCGTGTGGCTGTTGATGATGCCTATGTAAGTTCTCTTCGTGAGGGGAGAGACTCATATCAAATTATTCATAGGGTTATTTGTAAGAATTCAGGGGAGGTTCGTTGGGTGCAAGAAAAATGTGAACACATTAAGAATCTAAAAGGGAAAATAGTTCGTTCCGTTGGAATGGTTTTGGATATTACTGAACGTAAGCAATATGAAGAGGCGCTTAAACGGGCAAGAGATGAATGGGCTATGACTTTTGATACTGTTCCTGATTTAATTGCAATTATAGGTCCGGATTACCGCATTAGCCAAATAAATAAATCTATGGCGGATCGGATTCATATGACAAAAGATCAGGCTATCGGTAAGTATTGTTATGAAGCTGTACATGGTCTCTATAAGGCACCCGCTTTTTGTCCTCATACAAAAACTTGTTGTAGCGTTAAAGAGTGTATGGCAGAGGTTTATGAGCCAAAATTAGGAGGATATTTTCTTATAAGCACAACGCCGATTTATGATGAAAAAAAGGGATTTATGGGTAGTATCCATGTTGCTCGTGATATTACTGATCGTAAGCGTTTTGAGCAAGGTCTTCAGAGGCTTTCAGATATAGGTGCCTTGGCAGCAACAGTGGCTCATGAGCTTAGAAATCCGTTAGGGGTTATTAGGTTGGCAGCTTATAATATTAAGAGGAAAGATAAATCAGGCATAATTGCCGAAAACATTGCCAACATTGATAAGATGATAGTTGATTCCGAACAGATTATCAGCAATCTTTTATTTTATTCCAGAATTAAGGAGCCGCATTTAAAAGAAGTCAATGCTGGTGAAATAATAAAAGAATCAATAGCTCAATCTGTCGCAAAATTTACGGGATGGAAAGTTAAAGTTAGTCATGATTACAAAAAATTAAAAAAGATATTGTTTGTGGCAGATCCTGTTCAAGTCAAGGAGCTATTTGTTAATATTCTAAATAATGCATTTGAATCATTGCCGGAGAAAAAAGGAATAATTAAAGTAGAAGGCTCATACAGCAAGGAGAAAAATAATATGACGATCTCTATTCTGGATAATGGGATTGGAATAGATCCCGATGATTTAAGTGAAATTTCACGGCCTTTTTTTACTCGAAAAACTAACGGGACAGGATTGGGCCTTTCGGTCTGTTATCAGATAGTCTCTTTACATGGTGGAAAAATAGAAGTATCAAGTCAAAAAAATAAGGGATCGGTTTTTGCAGTGCAGCTCCCTTTATTGAGACAAGAAATATGAATAAAAAAATTATTTTAATTGATGACGATGAACTGATGGTTAAAGAATTATCTAATCTTTTGATAGAAGAAGGCTTTGACTTAGATGCTTTTACTGATCCTGAAATAGGACTTGATAGATTGCTTGAAAATAATTATGATCTGCTTTTATTGGATATTAAGATGCCCAAAATAAGCGGTACAGATATTTTAAAAATCGCTAGAAGTAAAGGGCTTAAAACAAAAATAATCACCATTACCGGCAATCCTATCTTTGATAGTTTATTAGATAAAGAATCTTTAAATGGGGCGACAGATAAGAAGGAGGTCTTTTTAGCTGATTTTGTATTAAATAAACCGTTTGATCCGAATCTCCTTTTATCTAAAATTAATGAACTTATAACTTGCTGAACCCCGATTATTTATTCCGATATAATAATTGGGATTTTAGCCTATTAAAAGATTTGTAAATAAAATAGAAACTATCGCCTCTAAATATGAATAATCAAGGCGAGTATAGCCCAGTAGAAAAAAGTCAATTTTATACAGAACTACAATCTTATTATACTGCTGATGGTTTTTTATAATGAAACTGTTGCAAAAGAGTTGCGGGAATATATTGATTTAGGAGGTGCTGCGAACATTAGTTCTTTTTTGAATAAAGCAAAAAAATGGGAGTGAATATAATGGAAAACATAAAAAAAGAGTTGGTTGAAATGATGAATCGCGCTTTGGAGTTGGAACATGCTGCCAGGATCCAATATTTATCACACGCTGAATTGCTTGATGGATTAAATTCAGAAAAGCTGGTGGAAAGGTTGAAAGAGATTGCGGGAGATGAAAAAGAGCATGAGGATAAATTTAGAAAAATGATAGGGAGTTATCTTTATGGAGTTCCCAGCATGAAGATAGCTGAGACTCATGTTGCAAATGGGGCAAAAAATATATTTGAAGTAAATCTTAAAGGGGAAAAGGATGCTGTTGATTTTTATAAACAGATATACAAGAAGATCAATGATGAAAAAGATAAGTTAAAATATGAGTTTACGACACTTGAACATGAGCTTAGGCATATTATTATTGATGAAGAAGAACATATTGCCGAGATACGACAACTTTTAGAATTAAAAGAATAGATACGAATAGATTAATAATTTTATAAGGAGGATAAAATGATGAATGAATTAAAAGAGTTGTATCAAAGCGCCGATTGGAAAAAAGAAAAGCATGTGCCATTAATAGAGATTGAAGGTTTTGTAAAAAAGGGTGAATTTTTTAAAGTAAAAGCTACTGTAGGCAAAGAGATTGCTCATCCTAATAAAACCGAACATCATATTCGTTGGATTGCTTTGTATTTCCAGCCTGAAGGGAGTAAGTTTCCTTATGAAATAGGGAAGGCCTTGTTTTGTGCTCACGGTGAATCTGTAGATGGGCCGGATACCAGTAGTATTTACACTCATCATGAAGTCAGTTTGAGTTTTAAAACCGACAAACCAGGAATTGTTTTTGCTGGAAGTTATTGTAATATTCACGGTTTATGGCAGAATTCTATTAATCTTGAATTAACCCCGATTACTCACACCAGAATCAATAACTAACAAATTGTCAAACATTACTCGAGATATGAATAATCGGGGTTAAGTTGATTTAAAAGAGAGACCGTTTTAGTAAGTGGAGGTGGATGATTTTGGCATATAATATTTTATTAGTTGATGATGATTATACTTTTAAGGAAGAATTCATGGAATGTTTTGATGAATATTCTTTTGTTGATGCAAAAAGTGGCAAGGAGGCTCTTGAGATATTAAGAAAACCCAATCAGATTGATCTTGTAATTATGGATGTGATGATGCCGGGGGAGAAAGGGACACAGGTTTTAAAAGTAATTAAAAAAGAATTTCCTAAACTTCCAATAATAATTCTTACAGGATTTAGCAGTAAAGATATTGCAATTGATGCCCTAAAGGGAAGAGCTGATGAGTATATAGAAAAACCTGTCAATGTTCCTCAAACAAAGAGCCTGATTAGAAATTTTTTAGTTTACAAGAAAGGAACTTTTGATATTTCCGCAGTTGATGTTAAATCAAAAATTGAAAAGGTAAAAGAATATGTCTTAAAGAATATAGATAAAAAAGTTACTCTTGAGGATGCCGCTAAAATTGTTTTTTTTAGTCCCAAATATTTGAGCCGTATCTTTTATGAAATTGTAGGTCGGGGATTTAATGATTTTAAACTCGATCTAAAAATAAAAGAAGCAAAGGAATTACTTTGCAATACGGGGTATTCAGTTGAACAAATTTCAGATAAATTAGGTTATCTAAATAGTGAATCTTTTATAAGGATATTCAAGAAAAATGTTAAACAAACTCCCGCACTATTTCGAAAAAAAATAAAAAAGAAAGTTAAGATAAAAGCCTAACAATTTACCGCCTATTTAAATATTTTTTTTGACATAACAGAAAGGGCGTATATTGCTGAGGCAAAAAGGACAATCGTTGCGCCTGATGCTATTCCAATATAAAAAGAAGATATTATCCCAAGTATCGAACTTATTACGCTTATTCCTATACTGTAAAAAGTATAGCTTTTTATATCCTTTGCTAGAACTCTTGCCGCCGCCGCGGGAAGGATGATTAGTGAATTAATTATCAATATTCCCACCATTTTTATTGAAAATGCCACAACAAGCCCTAGTAATATCGTAAAACTTGTTTCGGCCCAAAAAACATTAACCTTTCGTGTCATAGCTAAAGATCTGTTTATACTTATCAGATAGAGCGAATTTGAGGCAATGAAAAAATATGCTATGGTTAAAAAAAGAAGGCCTGCGAGGATATATATTTCTTCCAGACTTACTGTCAAAACATCTCCAATCAGATATGAAGTATATCTGGCAAATCCTCCGTTCCTGCTTAAAATTACTATGCCGAGAGCCACAACAAAGGCAAAGAAGACGCCCAACACTGTATCTGCAGATGCTTTTGTCTTTGTCTTGAAATAATTAATGCCTATTGCGAGAAAGACCAGAAACAGGGCCATGAACCATGCCGGATCAGTTATGCCGAACAAAACGCCTATCGCAATCCCCGTTAGTGTGCTGTGCCCGATTACATCTGTATAAAAAGCCATTTTGTTGCTTATTACCATTGTGCCAAGGATGGCAAATATTGGTGCGGCAATAATCGCAGCGGCCAATGCGTTTATCATAAATGAATAGTTCATCCATTCAAACATCATGATCTATGCCCCATAGTAATTATCTTATCCGCGTATGCCGATATTCCTTCCAAATCGTGGGTTACCATGATAATTGATATGTCATGTTGTTTTCTTAAATCGCTTATAATTTTGTAAAATAAAGAGAGTCCGTAAGTGTCGACTCCCGCGTCTGGTTCATCAAGTAAAAGAAGGTTTGGAATCGGCCTCATTGCGATTGACAAGAGAATCTTTTGCATTTCTCCTCCTGATATTTCGCCGATCTTTTTATCCATAAGATGAGTTACTCCAAATTGCAAAAGAGTTGATTGTATTTGCTGTTTCAGCCTTGGTCCTATGCCCGCAAAGATAGGTGTTTTGGAGATTGAAATCCCCACAAAATCAGAAACGCTGATGGGACTGTCTAGGTCAAAGTGCAACTTTTGCGGCACATATCCTATCATAGGTTTTTCATCCAAACTCCCTTTGACCCTGTAATGCACGCTTCCGGTATATGGAATTTCTTCAAGGATTGCCCTTAATAATGTTGTTTTGCCTGTGCCATTTGGCCCTACAACAGCAATAAGTTCTTTGCAGTTTATATGCAGATTGAAGTTCTCGACAATGACTGTATCATCAAACTTTACGGTAAGATTTTCTATTTTTGTGCAGCAATGTAAACATGTTTCCTGGTTCATTTGTTATTTAAACGCCTCTTTGAAAGTCGCAAGATTTTTTTCCATAATATTTATATAAGTATTGTTATCATCAGAACCTGTGACCGCGGGATCAAGAATATATACTTTTAATCCTGTCTCTCTGGCAATTATATTTGCCGATTTTGCGGGATACTGCGGTTCGCTAAATAAAGCTTTTATCTTGTGTTTTTTTATAAGTTTAATTGTGTCAGCCAGTTCTTTGGCGGAAGGTTCGTTTCCTGGCTCCCTTTCCACGACGGCAGCAATTTTTAGCCCAAACTCACGGGCAAAATAGGGAAATGCTTCATGAAATGTAATAATAGAAGCTCCTTTGTAGGGCGCAAGTTCTTTGTGCATTTTTCTTTTGAGAGTTTCAAGCTTTGCAATATATTTTGCGGCATTTTTTTGATATCCTTTTTTATTTTTTGGATCATATTTCCCAAGCGCTTTTTCAAGGGTTTTCACCTGGGAGATAGCATCCGAAACACTGACCCATACATGAGGATTCTCCCCTTCATTTCCTTTTATAAGCGGGATCCCTTCGGATAGTTTTACTATTTTTATTTTTGGATATTGAGCTGTTACCTTGTTAAGAAAAGACTCCATTCCCGCGCCGTTGATAACCAATATTTGCGCCTCTGTCAATTTTTTCATATCATCAGTGGTTATTGAATAATCGTGCAAACAGCCTGTTGTAGGTGGGGTAAGATTTTGGACTGTTATGCTTGGTATGTTATTTGTAACATTTTTTGCCATTATATACATTGGATAAAAAGAGGTTACTACCTTGATATTTTTTGTTTTATCATCGGAGGAAAAAGACTTTGCCTCAAATGACAAGGAGAACAACAATACGATTAATATCAGATACCAAATGAGCTTTTTCATTTTTTTCTACTATGGTCTGTTGCATAATGGTCATTCTCGTGTGGATCCCCGCTTTCGCGGGGATGACAAATTGCAAAAACTACTATTATGCAACAAGCCCGCTATCTATCTATATCTTCAACTCTTAAAGCGATTTTGTCAAGCGGGTGGAATGGGATAAAAAGGCATTAGTGCGGCACACTTTGTTCATTAATTAAATTATAGCAAACCTTGGGAATGAAAGGCTGATTTTGTATTGCAATATCTTGCGAAAGATGAGGATAAGCTCGTGGTTGTTTATTTGAAGGAGATGATGGTATCAAAATCATAGCCTTTTAAGACGGTATCATCGGGCATTGATTCTTCAAAGGTTGCAATTAGTGATGTGGGGATAAAAGCAACTTCAGCGCTTGATGATATATAACTATGTGATTCAATTGTTGGTACTATCAAATAGCTGATTTTTCCTCTATAAGCTAGAAAACCACTATATTCCATCACAAACCAAAAGCTCGGTAATCGTCTTCTAGGTGATCTGAGCCCGTTGTATCGCCAATTCCCTCCAACTTATAAATGTTAACTGCAATATCTTTCATGGAGTTAGGAATAGCCACCACTTCTCCGGTAATTGTTCCTCTAATATATAAATCATCATCGCCAGCTCCACAACCAAAGGAGAAGATTAAAGGGATAAATAATATAGTTAAAATTAACCAGTTTTTCACTATATTTGTATTATAATACAGTTTAGCATTTTTTGCCTTTTCCTGTTTTCTGTTAAGTGCGCCCTGATTGGTATATAATTAAATTAGGGTTGTAAAGTGTGTTCTTTCATTTATGAAAAAATAGATAGATAAAAAACACCGTAAAGTAAGGAGTAAAGATAAATGTGGTTTTTATACTTAGATGAAAGTGGCGATTTGGGGTTTGATTTTATAAATAGAAAACCTTCAAAGTTTTTTACTATTACGATTTTAGCCATTAAAGGTATTGATAACAATAGAGAACTTATAAACTGCGTAAAAAAGGTTTTAAAACGGAAATTAAATAACAAAAAGAATAAAAAACGCTTTATTCAAGAATTAAAAGGGGTAGCGACAAATTTTGGAATAAAAAAATATTTTTATGAATTAATGAAAGGCTTGCCTTTTGCGATTTTTTCTCTTACATTAAACAAAAAGAGAGTTTATAGTAAACTAATTGAAGAAAAAGAAAGAATTTATAATTATATTGCCAGGAAAGTTTTAGATGAAATTAAATTTGAGAATGCAACCAATCAAGTTGATTTGATTGTGGATAAATCAAAAGGAACTGAACAAATTAAAGACTTTAATACTTATATAGTTGGACACCTTCAAGCCAGGCTTAACCCAAAAGTTCCTTTGAATATCTTACATGTTAACTCCTGGGATTCTAAAGGCATACAAGCTGTAGATTTATTCAGTTGGGGCATTTTTAGAAGCTACGAAAAACAAGATTTTGGTTGGCTGACTGTTTTTAAAGATAAAGTTAAATTTAATGAACAGTTTTTATAATAAAAAAGAGCGAGCCCTAAAAGTTCTTTATGCTGAGGCTCATAACCACCAGATGGAAGAAAGCACCTCAGACAACCTTTAGTGGACTTACCGCTCATTTAAATGATGACATTTATAACATTGATTGTCAATATGGTAACACCATTAATAATAATCGTAATAAAAAAGGTAAAAATTGCATATGAAATATTACATCAAAACCTATGGCTGCCAGATGAATGTCAACGATTCGGAAATCCTGTCAGGCATCCTTGAAACAAAAGGATATCAAGAAACAACTGATTATAGATCTGCTGATTTGGTGCTTGTCAACACATGCGCTATTCGCCAAAAGGCGGAAGATAAAGCGTACGGTTTCTTAGGAGACCTAAAAGGCTTAAAAAAAGAAAAGCCCGATTTAATAATAGGTATCTGCGGGTGTATCCCTCAACATGAAAAAGAAAAAATTTTAAAAAAACTGCCAT
>Ga0208373_1002357_pt1 | contig 21267 bp, 23 predicted proteins | sample RifOxyC2_FD_184036 | JGI IMG/M metagenome (GOLD analysis project Ga0208373, IMG submission 184036) | Soil microbial communities from Rifle, Colorado - Rifle Oxygen_injection C2 (SPAdes) | ecosystem: Environmental > Terrestrial > Deep subsurface > Rock core/Sediment | place: Rifle, Colorado... | reverse complement strand
CGGGTTAAGTCAGGTGTTGCCGCCATCCGTCCTGATTTTTGGCGGTTTGGCGGGTGATGACGCGGCGTTCATGGAAACATGGGTACTGGACAATTCTGGTGTTCACAACAATCACGTCGCATGTGTCGGGCTGTATGGCGAAGCTTTGGCATTGGCGCATGGGACCAGAGGCGACTGGCAACCGTTTGGTCTGACCCACAAGGTGACCCGACGTATGAACAATGTCCTGTTTAAACTTGACGGTAAACCCACCCTGGATGTGTGCCGACGCTATCTGGGTGAACACGCAGCAAACCTGCCGGCGTCCGGTTTGCTCTTCCCGTTTGACATGTTGGCAAGCGACCAGTCTGAAGACGGTTTGATTCGCACGGGATACGGTCTGCAAGTTGCACAATCAGACCATGACGACTACCCACCTCACCGAGAGCGACCCCAAGCCGCTTGAAAGTGAAGCACCTGCACCATGCATAAATTGTTATCTCGCCAAATCAAACGATTGTTGGGAGAGGACGATGGCCAACTGCCAGCTGCCTTGGATGAACTGAGGCAATTGGCGGCTACGCCCGACATTTCAAAAGCTAGCGCTGGTTTGTTGTCTGGCCTGGGGCATTTTTTGAACCAGGTCGAAGAGGCTTATGCGCAAAATGACCAGGATTTGGACCTTAAAACCCGGAGTTTGCAGATCAGTTCAATTGAGTTGTCACATACCAATGATCGTTTGCGCCAGGAGTTGGAGAGTCGTACCCGCGCCATTGATTCTTTACGCCAGACTGCTGCCAGTTTGATGCAATCCATGGATACCGAGTTGCCAGTGTTACGAGATGACAACCTCGAATCCTTGTCGAATCTGATGTCTGAGCTGGCGCAACAGCGGGAGATGAGCGAACGCGATTTACAGGCGGCATTGTCTGACCTGGCCAAACAGAAATTTGCCCTGGATCAACATGCCATTGTGAGTATGACGGATCTGGCGGGGCTTATTACGTATGCCAATGACAAATTTTGCGAAATCAGCGGTTACCCGCGGGAGTTCCTGATTGGTCGAAATCACAATATTCTGAATGCGGGCCTACAAACCCGTGGTTTTTTTGCAAACTTGTGGCAAACCATCCTGGCGGGCAAAGTCTGGCACGGTGAAATTTGCAATCGTTCCCGGCAGGGTCATTTGTATTGGGTGCAGGCAACCATCGTGCCATTGTTGGACGAAACGGCTGCGCCAATTCAATTTATCGCCATCCGCACCGACATCACGGAACGCAAGAGAATGGAAGCGGCGATTGCTGCCACCGAGGCGCGGGTGCGCAGAATCACCAATGCAGTGCCTGGTGTGGTGTTCCAGTGCGAGGTTGGGCATGGGAAGATTCGGTATACTTTTCTGAGTGATCGGGTGGCTGAGATTCGCGGTATTGATCGCCATGCACTTTTGGCCGATGGCAATCTGGCATTTCAGCAAATCATTGTGCAAGAGCGTGAACGCTGTTTTCAGGCCGTGCTGACTGCGGCGGCACAACACAAAGCTTGGCAGAGTGATTATCGGATTTTGATGCCAGACGGCAGCCAGCGTGTCATCCACTCTGAGATCAACCCCGAGCCTAGCCTGGCGGCCGATGGCGCCACTGTTTTTACCGGCATTTGGCAAGATGTAACTTTGATCCGGGAGGCCGGTGAGCGCCTGCGAGAAGTTACCGAGAGTATTCCCGTGGTTGTTTTTCAGTATCGGCTTTGGGCTGATGGCCACCAAAAGTTTTCTTTTTGCAGCTCGGTGTCGCAACAAATTTGCGGCTTGGCATCCGAAAAGGTCATGGCTGATCCGGCCGAATTTTTTGCACAAATTCATGTCGATGACCAAGAGTCGTTTACCGAGGCTTTTGTGGCATCGGCCAAGAACAACAGCCGCATTTCACTTGACTTCCGCATGCACCACAAGGTCAGTCAGAAGTTGATTTGGGTACATGGCGAATCCATGCCCAAACGCGCGGCCGATGGCGGGGTGTTGTGGAACGGTTATCTGGCCGACATTTCTGACGCCCAACGTGCGTCAGAAGAACTGAAGCGGGCCAAAGAGGCCGCTGAAGTAGCCAACCGGGCCAAATCGGATTTTTTGGCCAATATGAGTCATGAAATTCGAACGCCCATGAACGGCGTGATCGGCATGACCGAGTTGGCACTTGATACGCCCTTGACCGAAGAGCAGCGTGAATACCTCACCATTGTCAAATCTTCCTCTGATTCTTTGCTCAAGGTGATCAACGACATTCTGGATTTTTCCAAGATTGAAGCGGGTAAGTTATTGATTGAAAAAATTCCCTTTGACCTGGGCCGAATGGTCAGTGAAACGCTCAAGGCACTGGTGGTGCGAGCCAATGCCAAAGGGCTTGAAATGGTGTGTGACATTGCGCCTGATGTGCCGATGTCAATCCTGGGTGATCCAGGTCGTGTGCGGCAAATTTTGATGAATCTGTTGGGTAACGCCATCAAATTCACAGAAAAAGGGCAGGTGGTGTTGCGCATTTCGGCCAGCGAAATTGCCACCACCCATGCCTTGTTTGAATTTTCGGTGCAGGACTCCGGCATTGGTATTCCGGCCGACAAGTTGCACACCGTGTTCGAGGCATTTTCCCAGGAAGACAGCAGTATTACACGCCGTTACGGCGGGACCGGCTTGGGACTGTCCATTTCCTCACGTCTGGTGCAAGCCCTGGGCGGCCAGATGACGGTGAAAAGCGAGCTCGGTCGCGGCAGTCAATTCAATTTTTCGATCCATATGGATCGAAACTTACATGTCGTCCACCAGGTGCTTGCCGAGGAGATCCGTTTGACCGGTTTGCGGGTTCTGGTTGTTGATGACATTGAAGTCAATCGTCTCGTGTTGTTGAAATCGCTACAGGGCCTGCAAACCAAGGTGACTTTGGCCGAGTCCGGGGAGCAGGCACTGACCCTGCTAGCGCAGTCGCTGGCAGAAAACCAACTGTTTGATCTGGTGTTATTGGATGCTCAAATGCCGGTCTTGGACGGTTTTACAACGGCCAAACAAATGCTGGCCATGCCAGGTTGTCAGTATTTACGTTTGGTGATGCTGTCTTCGGCGGGTCTCAAAGGTGATGCACAACGCTCCAAGGAAGCGGGTTTTGTGGCCTATTTGTCAAAACCCTTTACGCCAGACGAATTGACTGAATTACTCAAGCGCGTGATCAGTGCCTCACCCTTGGTCAATCGTGACTTTGTCACGCGTTATCAGCTGGACAAAAAACACAGTGTGATGGATATCTTGTTGGTCGAAGACCATATCGTCAACCAACAGCTTGCCACTGTTTTGTTAAGTCGCCTGGGGCATCACGTCACGATTGCCTGTGATGGAAAAATCGCCTTGGACATTTTGGCCCAACGCTCCTTTGATCTGATCTTTATGGACATGATGATGCCGGTCATGGATGGTTTGGAGGCAACCCGCCTGTTTCGAGCCTCAGAGCACGGCCAACGTACACCCATTGTGGCCATGACAGCCAATGCCATGCAGGGTGATCGGGATCGTTGTTTGGCGGTGGGCATGGACGATTACATCTCCAAACCCATTGAAACTGCGCAGTTGCAACGCGTTCTGAACTTGTTTAACCCAGCGCATCAGGCCATGGCACAGCTGACGCAGAACATCTCAGTTGACATGGAAATAGGGGATGCAGAGGTTCCAGATTTTGATTATCTGGCGGCACTGCGAGCCTCTGATAGCGAAGTGGTTGACATCATTTCTGACGTTTTTCAGGAATATTGGCCTTTGGATCAAGTCAAAATGCACCATGCACTGGATGAACATGATGCAGCAAGCCTGCTGAATTTGGCACATGCCCTCAAAGGAACTTTGGGAATGTTCAGGGCCGAACCTGCTGTCACACTGGCATCTGAGATGGAAGCATTGGCAAAAAAATGGCTAACTCCAGACTCAGAACTTGCAACCGGGTATTTACGCCAGAAGCTGAACGCCCTGGAGATTGAGGTAGCCAAATTGATGACAGCCTTAAAAACTGCCAAGACGATTCATGACGATGTTTGATGCTCGCAGCCTGGGTTCAGGCTGCGTCATTTCTTTTATTCCCCAAATGCACTGATTCAAATGACACACCAGGTTTTGATAGTTGATGACACTGAAATCAATTTGATCTTGTTTGATGCTTTGGTGAAACGCATTCCTGACAGCCATGCGGTTAAATTTTCGAGTGCGGTTGAGGGCCTTGACTGGGCAAAAACCCGACCGGTTGACTTGATTATTCTGGATTACATGATGCCGGAGATGAATGGTATTGAATTCATCGTACAACTTAGAAAAACGGCTGGAAAAGAAGATGTTTTGATTTTGATGATCACCGCCAATGATCAAAAGCAGATTCGTTATCGTGCACTGGAAGTAGGCGCCACTGACTTTTTGACAAAACCAATCGACAAGGCAGAGTTTATGGCGCGTGCCAATAACTTGCTGCATTTGGCTGAGAGTCGGAAAAATTTGGCAGATCGGGCAAGTTGGTTGGCTGAGGAGGTAAAAAAAGCAACCCTGAACATTTTGCAGCGTGAGCGTGAGACTGTGATTCGTTTGTCCAAGGCAGCCGAGTATCGGGACCCTGAAACAGGAGCGCATATTTTGCGCATGGCGCATTATTCCGAGTTGATTGCCAAAGGACTGGGTTTGCCGGTCGAGGACCAGGTATTGTTGTTGGAAGCCGCGCCCATGCACGATATTGGCAAAGTCGGCATTGCTGACAATATATTGCTCAAACCAGCCCGGTTAACACCGGATGAATTTGAAATCATGAAACAACATGCCATGTACGGGCACGAAATTTTAAAAGACAGCTCGTCTAAAGTATTGCAGGCAGGCGCCGAAATAGCCAAGGCCCATCACGAGAAATTTGATGGGTCAGGCTATCCTTTGGGTTTGATCGGAGAGGAAATTCCGATTTTTAGCCGTATTGTTGCCGTTGCCGATGTTTTCGATGCACTGACATCGGCACGCCCCTATAAAACCGCCTGGTCCCTGGAGCGGGCCGCTGAGTACATACAAGCCAAGTCAGGGGTACATTTTGACCCGCGCTGTGTCAACGCATTTTTTTCCAATTGGGAACAGGTTCTACTGATTCGCCAACGTTTCCAAGACCAATAACCCTGTCGCTTTCCTTGACTGGACCAATCACGCGGGGTTTGGTCTGTGTTAGCGCAGCACCAGGACTGGAATGTGTGAGTGGGTCAGTACCTGCTGTGTTTCACTGCCTAAAAGCAGGCGCTTGACGCCTTTTCGTCCATGGGAAGCCATCACGATCACATCGCATTTGTGTTTGCGCGCAGTGGCAATGATGGCGTCTGATACAACATCTGATTTGATGGTCAGGGCGCGTGTTTTGACACCTTGTGACTCGGCTGTTTTTTTAACCTCGTCAACCACTGCCTGACCTTCCTCAGACCATTGTTTTTCAATTCGTCCTACTTCAGCCGCTTGCAGGGCCAAGCCGCCTTCAAAATAACTTTGTGGGTAACGTGGAACAACTTTAAGAGCGACCAGGCTTGCGCCCGTCAACGCTGCCAACGATATGGCGCTGCTGACAGCTTTTTTGGATAAAGCGGTGCCGTCTGTTGCGAGAAGAATTTTGTCGTACATGATTGTCTCTCCAGCCTGTTGAAAGTGTCAGCATACACCTTGATGCGATTTTTTAAGCTTGACAATTGTCAGGTAAATTACAGCTCTTGTCAGTTAACCTCACAACCATGCCACTTTTGATGTCCAGTCTCCCTGCTTTTGATGAACCCAACCCCGCAGCGACTCTGGCCGGTGCTGACCGTGCGCATCAGCAGCAGCAGGTTTTAGCGCTGTCGCTGCTCGATGATGAACAGGAATGGTCGGCCTTTAGCCGCCCGGTGGCGCATCAACTCGGATGCTGGGAATCCAATGTCCTGATTGAAGGCATGCACTGCGCGGCATGCGCACTGACCATTGAAGATGTCCTCAAGAGCGTACCCGGTGTGCGTAATGTGGAGGTCAGTGCCGGCAGTCATCGGGCCAAGGTGGTTTGGGCGTCACAGGCGGTGGTGCCGTCGGGCTGGATGCAGGCGGTGCATGAAGCCGGCTATCGGGCGCTGCCTGCCAACGATGCCTTTGCCCGCGAGCGCCGACTTGTAGAGTCACGTAAAGCCCTGTGGCGCATGATGGTTGCTGGCCTGTGCATGATGCAGGTCATGATGTATGCCTATCCGGCCTACGTGGCCCAGCCGGGTGACTTGACCCCTGAAATGGAGCAGTTGCTGCGTTGGGCTTCCTGGGTTTTGACTTTGCCGGTGATTTTTTTCTCATGCGGTCCTTTTTTCAGCAGCGCCTGGCGCGATGTGCTGCATCGACGCATCAGCATGGACCTGCCGGTGGCGTTGGGTATGCTAATTACTTTTTTGGTCAGCAGCGCCGGTACCTTTGACCCCGCCGGTATTTTTGGCCACGAGGTTTTTTTTGATTCCTTGACCATGTTTGTATTTTTCCTGCTGGCCGGGCGTTGGCTTGAGTTGCGTTTGCGTGACAAGACGGCAGGCGCCCTTGAGACCTTGATGAACCGTTTGCCGGACAGTGTGTTACGGCTCGGGCCAGACGGGCAGTTTGAACGTGTGCCGGTCCGTCGGTTGCAGGTCGGAGATGTGATCCGTGTTTTGCCGGGCGAGGCATTTCCTGCCGATGGAGTGTTGTTGCAAGGGCACACGTCGGTTGACGAGGCTTTATTGACGGGTGAGTCCCGGCCCCTGACACGTCAGGTCGGTGATGAGGTGATCTCTGGCAGTCACAACCTGTCGGCCATGGTGCAGATGCGGGTCGATCGGGTGGGCGAGCACACTCGGTTTGCCCAAATTGTCAAATTGATGGAAAGCGCCTCGACCAGCAAGCCCACTTTGGCCCGGCTGGCCGACACCATCGCCAAGCCGTTCCTGATCGGGGTGCTGATTGCCGCTGGCCTGGCCTGCGCTTATTGGTGGCGGACCGACCCCGAACGGGCTCTGATGGTGGCGGTTTCCGTGCTGATCGTCACCTGTCCCTGTGCCCTGTCACTGGCGACACCCGCAGCCATGTTGTCAGCTGCCGGTGCCCTGGCCAGGCGCGGGGTGCTGGTACGTCGCCTGGATGCCTTTGAATCCTTGGCCGGTGTCGACACAGTGATGTTCGACAAAACCGGGACCTTGACGCGCGATGCCATGGTAGTCAATCACATTCAGGTTCGGCAGGGTTTTACGCAGCAACAGGCGCTGGCCTTGGCAGCAGTTCTGGCGCAACATTCCTTACACCCACTTTCCAGGGCTTTGGTCGCCGCAGCCGGTCTGGCAGAGGTTACCGAGCGTTGGCAATTAGACCAGGTGGTAGAGCATGCAGGGCAGGGGGTTCAAGCCGTGGTGAATTTCTCAGGTGGGGCAAAGCCAGCTTTTGTCTTGCGCCTGGGTTCCGCTAGCTTTTGCGACGTAGCGCAATTGAATCCCGGTGCTTTACAGGTACATATGAGTGACGACGCTGGTTGGCTGGCCAGCTTTGAATTTCAGGAAGATCTTCGCCCGGACGCCAAAGCGACCGTGGCTGCCTTGCAACGCGCGGGTATCAGCGTGTATTTGCTGTCGGGGGATGCCAGCGACGCGGCGCAGCGCGTGGCTGAGCAAGTGGGCATAACACAAGCCCAGGGGAACTGCTCGCCGCAGGACAAGCTTGATTTTTTACGTGAATCGCAGGTTCGAGGTCATAAAGTTGCGGTCATCGGTGATGGTTTGAACGATGGTCCGGTATTGGCTGGGGCCCACGCCTCGTTTGCCTTTGGACAAGCCGTACCGCTGGCACAGGCTCAGGCCGATTTTTTGGTTTCGGGTGGCCGCTTGACGAATGTCGTTGATGCACTTTTATTATCTCGACGCACGCTGACCATCGTCAGGCAAAACTTAAGCTGGGCCGCCATTTACAACGCGATCTGTGTGCCGCTGGCTGTTTTTGGACTGCTTCCAGCCTGGCTGGCGGGTCTGGGCATGGCCAGTAGTTCTTTGTTGGTGGTGCTCAATGCGTTGCGTTTGTCAAAAAACGAACAGTTTGAATGGAAAGCGTGATGGATATTTTGTATTTTTTAGTGCCACTGTCGGTTGTTCTGGTATTTTTTATCATCGGCGGTATCTGGTGGGCAATCTACAGCGGACAATTTGACGACATTGAAAAAGAGGGGGAGCGAATTCTTAAGGACGGTTAAGCATATTTTGTAACAATTTGATCCATATCAAATGGCGGCACAAATGCTTCATGCATACTGCGCCGCTCAAACAGAAAAGAGGTGAACATGGCATTTCCAAATTCGCAGGCAACAACTTACAACGACAAGGTTGTAAGACAGTTTGCCATCATGACTGTAGTGTGGGGTGTGGTGGGTATGCTGGTGGGCGTCATCATCGCCGCCCAGCTGGCCTGGCCAGAGCTCAACATGGGTATTTCGTTTTTATCCTTTGGGCGATTGCGCCCTCTGCATACCAATGCAGTCATTTTTGCGTTTGGCGGTTGTGGCCTCTTTGCTACCTCGTACTACGTGGTGCAACGCACCTGCCAGGTGCGTATCTTTAGTGACAAACTGGCGGCCTTCACTTTTTGGGGCTGGCAAGTCGTTATTCTGTTAGCGGCCATATCGCTGCCTTTGGGTTACACCTCGGGTAAGGAATACGCCGAACTGGAATGGCCTGTCGACATTTTAATTACCCTGGTGTGGGTGTCGTATGCCATCGTGTTCTTTGGCACGGTCGGAACCCGCAAGGTCAAGCATATTTATGTGGCCAACTGGTTTTTTGGTGCGTTCATTCTTGCTGTTGCCATATTGCACCTGGTTAACAGTGCGGCTATTCCGGTCGAGCTCATGGGCATGAAATCGTACTCGGCCTATGCCGGTGTGCAGGATGCCATGGTTCAATGGTGGTATGGTCACAATGCGGTGGGCTTCTTCCTGACGGCAGGCTTCCTTGGCATGATGTACTACTTCATTCCCAAGCAGGCAGGTCGTCCTGTTTATTCTTACCGTCTCTCCATTGTTCACTTTTGGGCACTCATATTCACCTACATGTGGGCGGGTCCGCACCACTTGCACTACACCGCCTTGCCAGACTGGACCCAGTCCGTTGGTATGGTGTTTTCCCTGATTTTGCTGGCTCCGAGCTGGGGCGGCATGATCAACGGCATCATGACTCTGTCCGGTGCCTGGCACAAGCTGCGTGATGACCCCATCCTGCGGTTCCTGATTGTGTCCTTGTCCTTTTACGGTATGTCGACCTTTGAAGGTCCGATGATGGCCATCAAGACTGTGAATGCCTTGTCTCATTACACCGATTGGACCGTGGGCCACGTGCACTCCGGTGCCTTGGGATGGGTGGGTCTGGTCACCATGGGTTCCATGTATTACCTGATTCCGCGCCTGTTCGGACAAAAACAGATGTTCAGTGTGAAAGCCATTGAAGTTCACTTCTACATGGCAACGATCGGTATCGTGCTCTACATTGCAGCACTCTGGATTGCCGGCGTGATGCAAGGCCTGATGTGGCGCTCCATCAATCCGGACGGTACCCTGACTTATACCTTTGTGGAGTCAGTCAAAGCCAGCTATCCGTTCTACGTTCTGCGTTTGGCTGGGGGCACGCTTTACCTGACGGGCATGATCATCATGCTGTGGAACACGATCAAGACAGCTACTGCAGGCCGCTCTGTCACGGTCAACATTCCGGCTGTTGCTGCACACGCTTGAGGTATCAAAATTATGTCTACTACGAATCAAAGCGGCGGTCTGTCGCACTCAACGATCGAAACCAACAACGGATTGATGATCGTTTTGATCTTAATTGTGTTGCTGTTTGGCGGGCTGGTTGAAATCGTGCCTTTGTTCTTCCAGAAGTCAACCACGGTGGCAGCGCCAGGTCTCAAGCCATATAACGCACTCCAGTTGGCCGGGCGGGACATCTATACCCGAGAGGGCTGCTATAACTGTCATTCACAGATGATCCGGCCGTTCCGTGCCGAGACCCTGCGCTACGGTCCTTACTCCAAGGCCAATGAGTTTGTCTATGACCATCCGTTTCAGTGGGGCAGCAAACGTACCGGCCCTGATCTGCATCGTGTCGGCGGAAAGTACAGCGACCAATGGCAGATCACCCACCTGAACAATCCGCGCGACCTCGTGCCCGAGTCCATCATGCCAGCCTATCCTTGGTTGATGAATACGCCTGTCAATGCTGGCAGCATGCCGTCGCACATGACTGCGCTGCGCAAAGTAGGTGTGCCTTACACCGATGCTGAAATCGCTGCATCGGTTGAAGAACTCAAGGGCAAGACCGAAATGGATGCCATGGTGGCCTACCTCCAGGTTCTTGGTACGACTGCAAAGTAACGAGGGGACATTTATGGAGTTCGATGTCAACACGCTTCGCTCACTGGTCACTGTGGTCAGCTTTTTGACTTTCATCGGGATCATTGGCTGGGCTTATTCCCGTAAAAATTCTGCTGACTTTGACAAAGCTGCCAACTTGCCTTTTGAGCAGGATTGACCCTTTCACCTGATTGGAATAAAAATGAGCGATTTCACAAGTAATTTTTGGGAAATATATATTTCTGGCATCACTTTGGTCGGCATCGTTGCCTGCCTGGTTTTGTTGTTTGTCACAGGCAAGATGAAAGCTTCTACCGCCAATGACAATACCACCGGGCATGTCTGGGACGGTGATTTGCGAGAAATGAACAATCCTCTGCCACGTTGGTGGAGCTACATGTTCGTGATCACCATCGTGTTCTCCTTGGTTTATCTGGTGCTTTACCCGGGTCTGGGCAGCAATCCGGGTACCTTGGGGTGGACGTCAGCCAAATTGCATGCGGACGAGATTGCCAAGGGCAATGCAGAGACTGCGCCGATTTATGCCAAGTTCATGGCGATGAAAGCCGAAGATATCGCCAAGGATGCGCAAGCCATGGCGATTGGCGAGCGCCTGTATGGGAACAATTGCGCACAATGCCACGCCTCTGATGCCCGTGGTAACAAAGGTTTTCCCAACTTGACGGATGGTGATTGGCTGCACGGCGGCACCCCAGAGAAAATCAAGGAAACCTTGCTTGGTGGTCGTAATGGCAACATGCCACCCATGGCGGCGGCCGTAGGATCGGCTGATGATGTCAAAAATGTAGCGCAATACGTACTGAGTTTGTCCGGCAGCCCACATGATTCGGCTCGCGCCGCTTTGGGCAAAGACAAGTTTGCTGTCTGTGCGGCCTGTCACGGTCCAGACGGCAAGGGTATGCAAGCCGTGGGCTCTGCCAATCTCACGGACAACATCTGGTTGCACGGCTTTGGCGAAAAAACTATTGTTGAGATGATCAATAATGGCAAAATCAACGTGATGCCGGCACAAAATGAAAAATTGACTGAGGCTCAAATTCATGTTTTGACCTCTTACATTTGGGGCATGTCGAACAAATAAGCCCAAGGCTCACGTCCCAAGACCTGATCTCCTTGTTGAAGGAGACCAGGTCTTTTCTTTTTGGCTCCTCAATGTCTCAGGTGTTGTTCCTAAAAATTGAAATCACTCATGAATAAATCAATTGAAAATTCAAGCGCTCCGTGGTGGAAACATGGTTTTGTCTGGATGGTCATTGCCGGACCTGCCATTGTGGTGGTGGCTGGGTTTGTAACACTCTACCTGGCGATGAGTCGCCCCAATGAAATCATCAGTGACGACAGTTATATGCCGTCACGGCAGTCAGACCAGTCCATTGAAGCACGCAGAAAGGAAAGTAGCGAAGCGCCAGCCATGCTGGGTCGAAATCACGCCACTACAGGGATCGTGCCGCCTACCAAGTAATGTCTTGACACGGACTCGAACTATCTTGGATTCACAATTTCCTGCAATGCCTGCGTATTGAGAATATGAACATGGCGTTGTTTGACTTCAACGATGCCGTCGTCGGCAAATCTTGAGAAGGTGCGGCTGATGGTCTCCAGTTTGAGGCCAAGGAAACTGCCAATTTCTTCCCTCGTCATGCGCAGGATCAATTCTGATTGAGAAAAGCCGCGAGCATGTAATCGCTGCGCCAAATTGAGCAGAAATGCCGCCAATCGCTCTTCTGCGCGCATGCTGCCTAGCAGCAGCATGACGCCGTGTTCACGCACAATTTCGCGGCTCATGATTTTGTGCACATGGTGCTGCAAAGCGGTCACTTCGCGTGACAGGTCTTCAATCTGCGCAAACGGCATGGCACAAATTTCAGCGTCTTCCAAAGCCACTGCATCACAGGTGTGGTGGTCATTGACGATGCCATCGAGACCGATCACTTCTCCCGCCATTTGAAAGCCGGTCACTTGGTCACGACCGTCTTCAGAAGTGATGCAGGTTTTGAAAAATCCGGTTCTGATGGCGTAGAGGTTATTGAACCTGTCACCGTTGTGGTACAGAGATTCGCCACGTTTGATTTTTTTTCGGACGCCAATGATGGCATCAATGCGATCAAGGTCACCTTCGTTTAAGCCGATAGGCATGCACAATTCACGCATGTTGCAATTGGAACAGGCGATTTTGATGGACTGATGATTCATTGGACTGATTTTGACACTCTTTGGCTTTGATATCTGATTTACATCAATTTTAAGCAGAAGGTCAATGCTTCATTTATCTTTGAGTAATTTGATCAAGATCAAGAAAAAATTCGCATTCCCAAGGCATATTCTAAGCAAACCCATAAGGACAAAGAATGACTGAAAGTGTCGCCGAGCCAATATCTGAGAGTTTGATTCGCCAGTATGATGTGTCCGGCCCACGCTACACGTCTTATCCTACGGCCGATCGATTTGTGGAGGCTTTTACTTCGCAAGACTACATCCTGGCTCTGGAGCAAAGGCGCTCAGGTGCTGCGGCGCTGGCGTTGCCCTTATCGCTGTATGTTCATATTCCTTTCTGTGAGTCTCTTTGTTATTACTGTGCCTGCAACAAGATCATCACCAAGCACCATGATCGTGCCGCGGCCTACCTTCGGTATTTAAGTCGGGAGATCGACCTTCACGTCAAGCATCTTGGCCAAGGCCAGGTCGTTTCCCAGTTGCACCTAGGTGGTGGCTCTCCAACATTTCTCTCGGACGACGAGTTGCGCGAATTGATGCACATGTTGGGCCGCAATTTTTCATTGATGCCGGGGGGGGAGTATTCCATTGAAATTGATCCCCGGACAATCGACGAAAATCGCCTCGACACTCTGGCCGAGCTTGGTTTTAACCGTTTAAGTTTCGGCGTTCAGGACTTTGATCCGGCAGTGCAAAAAGCCGTTCACCGTATTCAACCCGCTGAGCAGGTTTTCGCACTGGTGGCGGCAGCCCGCCAAAAAGGCTTCGAGTCAGTCAATGCCGATCTGATTTATGGGCTGCCCGAGCAGACGCCTGAGTCATTTGAGCGCACGATTAGTCAAATTATTGAACTCCGGCCTGATCGTATCGCCTTGTATGCCTACGCGCATTTGCCAGAGCGCTTCAAGCCTCAAAGGCGGATATCCTCGGTGGAGATCCCCACTGGCGCTGCCAAGGTGTCCATGCTGGCGCAGTCCATGGCGGCATTTTTGGCGGCAGGTTATGTGTACATTGGCATGGACCATTTTGCACTGCCTGAAGATTCATTGGCCGTGGCCAAGCGGCAGGGGCGTTTGCACCGAAATTTCCAGGGCTACAGCACGCAGCCTGACTGCGACTTGATTGGCCTGGGTGTGTCGTCCATTGGGCGTGTGGGTGCCACTTATAGCCAGAATGCGAAAACGCTGGAAGAATATTACGATTTTCTGGACCAGGGACAATTTCCGGTAGTGCGTGGTTTGGCCTTGACACGTGATGATCTTGTGCGTCGTGCCGTGATCATGGCGTTGATGTGCCAAGGTCGCCTTTCTTTTGAATCAATAGAATTGGCTTACCTCATTGACTTCAAGCAGTATTTCCACAAGGAGCTTGAGATACTGCAAACCCAGGTGGAACAGGGATTGGTGAGCTTGGACGATACCGGTATCCAAGTGACCGTCAAAGGCTGGTTTTTTGTCCGGGCTGTCGCCATGGTTTTTGATTGTTACCTTCAAACTGACCGTACCCGCGCCAAATTTTCCAAAATCCTCTAAATCGGCAGGATGCAAACAACGCTCGCCACAACTGCACTGCTCATGGGTTTGGTGGGTGGGCCGCATTGCATTGCCATGTGTGGTGCGGCCTGCGCAGGCATTGGTCAGGCGGCGGGCGAGCGAGGCACATCGGCGATGTGGACCTTTCAATTGGGTAGGGTACTGGGTTATGCCGGCTTAGGTGCCCTGGCTGCAGCCTCCATGCAGGGCCTGGGCTGGCTAACGGTACAGTCCAGCGCACTGCGCCCGGTCTGGTCGATGTTTCATGTCGGCATGATTGTCCTGGGCTTGCTGCTGCTTTGGAAAGCACAGCAGCCCGTTTGGATGGAACAAGCGGGTAGGAAAATATGGATCAAGGTCAAGGGGCTGGTAGTCGGCAAGGGCGCCGGTGCTCCCTTGCTGATTGGTGCCGTTTGGACTTTTTTGCCGTGTGGCTTGTTGTATTCAGCCTTGCTGGTGGCCGCCCTCGCAGGCAGTGCGCTGGACGGTGCTTTGGTGATGGCCTTGTTTGCCATGGGCACCAGTGTTTCCATGATGCTTGGCCCCTGGCTCTGGCTGCGATTGCGTGGCAACCGCAATGGCGATTGGGGCGTTCGTCTGGCGGGCCTGGCATTGGCCTTGAGTTCATCCTGGGCGCTTTGGATGGCCTTGGCGCATGACGCTGCGCCGTGGTGTACAACGCCTTGATCCGGCGCGTTGGGGTGTTAGCCCCTTAGAAGAGCTTGCGGGTCAGACCACTCGCGAAGCGACGTGCTCTGACCCCAACTGATTAGGACAGACGGCCCAACAACAAAAACTCCATCAGCGCTTTTTGCACGTGCATGCGGTTTTCGGCCTCGTCCCAGACCACACTCTGCTCGCCATCGATCACTTCCGCATCTACTTCTTCGCCGCGATGGGCGGGTAGGCAATGCATGAACAGGGCGTTGGCCTGGGCGACAGCCATCATATCGGCGCTCACACGCCAGGCTGCAAAGGCTTGTTTGCGAATCTCGTTTTCGGCTTCATAACCCATGCTGGTCCAGACATCTGTAGTCACCAGGTCCGCGTCGCGGCAGGCGTCCATCGGATTGGTATAAGTCTGGTAGTGTTTCGGATTGATCTTGCCCGTGATGGACGCAACTTTTTCATCGACGCCATAACCGCTTGGGGTGCTCACGTTGACCTTGAAGTCCAACAGTTCGGCAGCCTGCAACCAGGTGTTGGCCATGTTGTTGCCATCACCCACCCAAGCCACGGTTTTGCCCTGGATGGCACCGCGGTGCTCAATGAAGGTAAAGATATCGGCCAAAATTTGGCAAGGATGAAACTCATTGGTCAAGCCGTTGATCACCGGGACCCGTGAGTATTGGGCAAAACGCTCGATCTTGGTTTGCTCATAGGTTCTGATCATCACCAGGTCCACCATGCGACTGATGACACGGGCGCTGTCTTCAATCGGCTCGGCGCGACCCAACTGGCTGTCGCTGGTGGTCAAGTGAACCACGCTACCGCCCAACTGGTACATGCCGGCTTCAAAGCTGACGCGCGTGCGAGTAGAGGCCTTCTCGAAAATCAGGGCCAGGGTGCGATCAAGCAGCGGCTGGTGTTTTTCGTAGGCCTTGAATTTCTTTTTGATCACTGAGGCGCGGTCAAACAAATAAGCATACTGGCTGGCGCTGAGGTCGGTGAATTGCAGGTAGTGGTTGATGGCAGTCATTTTTCAACAGTCCAAAGTGGGGTGGGGCGGTTTACTGCACCTGCAGCAGTTGTCTGATGAGAGGACACAAAATGCGAACCACGTCATCGGCCTCTGCCTGCGTCATGATCAAGGGGGGGACCAGACGGATCACGGTGTCGGCAGTGACGCTGATCAGCAGGCCGTTGTCAGCACACTGCTGCACCAGGGCGCCACAGGGTTTTGTCAAATCAACGCCAATCATGAGGCCCTGGCCACGAATCTCGCGTACCGAACCGCAGGCTAGCTCGGCCGCAAGTGCAGTTGCCAGACCCTGGCTCAAGTGGGCGCCAACGCGGGCTGCGTTTTCCAGCAGGCCGTCCTCTTCCATGATGCGGATGGTTTCGACCCCGGCACGCATCGCCAGCGGGTTGCCGCCAAAAGTGGTGCCATGGTTGCCGGGTTGAAAGATATGGGCTGCTTTGGGGCCTGCCACCACGGCACCCACTGGCACACCGGAGCCCAGGCCTTTGGCCAGAGGCATCACGTCAGGCACAATGCCAGCCCACTGATGGGCAAACCACTTGCCAGTGCGGCCCATGCCGCATTGGACTTCGTCGACCATCATCAGCCAGTCACGGGCGTCACACAGGGAGCGCACCTCACGCAGGTAGTCCAGGTGCATGGGGTTGACACCGCCTTCGCCCTGAATGGCCTCTAAAAAGACAGCTACGACGTTTGGGTTACCCGCAGTGGCATGTTTCAGGCTCTCGATATCATTGAGCGGGACGCGGATGAAGCCTTCTACCAGGGGCCCAAAGCCAGCTTGCACCTTGGGGTTGCCGGTGGCGCTCAGGGTGGCAATAGAGCGCCCGTGAAAGGCCTTCTCAAAGACCACGATTTCCGGGCGTTCAATGCCTTTGTCGTGGCCAAACTTGCGTGCCAGCTTCAGCGCTGCCTCGTTGGCTTCAAGCCCGGTGGAGCAGAAAAACACGTTGCACATGCCAGAGAGTTCGACCAATTTTTTAGCCAGAACTTCTTGGTTCGGCACATGGTAGTAATTGCAGCTGTGGATAATCTTGCTGATCTGGTCCTGCAGCGCTGGCACCAGTTTTGCATGGTTATGCCCCAGTGTGTTGACGGCAATGCCACCCAGGGCGTCAAGATAACACTTGCCATGGGTATCCCAAACGTGGCAACCTTGGCCGTGGCTGAGCGCAATGGGCAATCGCCCGTAGGTATTCATCACGTGGGGTGAACTGGCTTCTGGGGTAGGACTGGCAGCGGTCATCGGGTAAGTCTCCAGGGTGCGGCAATAAACAAAACGGCCCAACGCAGATTGGGCCATTGAAAAGTGATTTTAGACCGATCAAACTGGTGTCGGCGTGGAACCGAACAATCTTTGGCAGGCTTGTGTTGTGTCCATCACTTACCCGTTTCAAGTCTTGTATAAGACATAAGATTGAGTTAGAATTAGGTTGCGTTGTAGCAACCCGCTCGCAACCTCATTACAACCGCTACCCGATGGTTTCACATACTTCAAAAAGAGTCTATATCTTGGGCATTACAAGCTCTGGACGAGCTTTTCGGCCTAGCGACTGGGCCGAACGCCTGGCCGGCGTAATGAGTCAATTCCGCCCCGGAGGCGCACCCACTGGGCGCCATTTGGCCTATTCGCCATGGTGTGTTCCCAACAGCGTTAACAACGTGCGCTGTGTTGTGGTGCACGAGGACTTGCGTGCACACAATATCATGGCCTGGGACTTCGTCATGGGGTTTGCCAAAGACAACGAGTTGCAGGTACACCATGGCTTGCCACCCCATACGCCACACCCGTCGCATCACAGCCATCACTCCAAACACTGAGCATCGGTATGAGACCCGGCGCAGGTTTAAGCGGGCCGGACACAAAAAAGCCGTCACTGAGACGGCTTTTTTGCTTTTGCTGACAGCGCACCCGTTACAAACGGCGCGCTTCTAAAACGTTGAGGTCAAGAAGCGCGTGCGATTTGCCTAAAAAATTAGGCGGCGAGGGCCAGGGCTTTTACCTTGGCAGACAGACGGCTCTTGTCACGAGCTGCCTTGTTTTTGTGAAAGATGCCCTTGTCAGCCACGGTGTCAACCACGGCTTGCATTTTAGCGAACAGCTCTGCGGCTTTGGCTTTGTCGCCACCCAGAACTGCTTTTTCCACGTTTTTCACCGCAGTACGGTACTTGGAACGCAGCGAGGTATTGGCTGCGTTGATTTTGATGTCCTGACGGACGCGTTTACGGCCTGATGCCAGGCGTGGGTTCTTTTTCTTGGGTTTTCCAGATGCCATGATATGTGTTCCTTGAGTCTGTGGATGTTGTCAGCAAACCATAGATTGTAACAGCCTCAGTGCCCGATGCCGGTCTCAACGATGCCGACCCTTCATCGCTCGCTCCACTTCGCGTTTACCTTCACGGTCCTTGATGGTGTCGCGCTTGTCGTGCTCGGCCTTGCCCTTGGCCAGGGCAATTTCACATTTGACCTTGCCATTTTTCCAATGCAGGTTGATCGGCACCAGGGTGTAACCCTTTTGTTCAACTTTGCCAATGAGTCGCTTGATCTCTTCCTTGTGCATCAGCAGCTTTTTGGTGCGTTGTTTGTCCGGGCTGATGTGGGTGGATGCCGTGCCCAAGGGGTTAATCTGCAGGCCGATGATGAACAGTTCGCCATTACGCACCACCACATAGCCGTCGGTGAGTTGAACCTTGCCTTCCCGCAGCGACTTGACCTCCCAGCCTTCCAGCACGATGCCTGCCTCAAACCGTTCCTCAAAAAAGTAATTGAATGCAGCTTTTTTGTTGTCTGCGATGCGCGAAGAAGTGTCGGGTTTTTTGGCCATGTGCTAAGTTTGAAGATTGAATGCGGCAAGTCAGGCTTGACTAAAATCCTGTTCATAATCGCATTCTATGAAAACTGTCAAAAAATCCGTTTTAATTTGGTACAGCCCTGCCGAGATGTACCGACTTGTCACCGATGTTGACCAGTACCCACAGTTTTTACCCTGGTGCGACAAGGCACGTGTGGTGACCCATGAAGACAATGGCATGCTGGCGGAAATAGGCATCGCATTCTCGGGTATCCATCAAACCTTTAGTACCCGTAATGTCCACGTGATTGACCGCCAGGTCACCATCAATTTGGTCAACGGGCCATTTTCCAAGCTGGAAGGCGAGTGGAATTTCCTGACGCTGGGCGACGCTGCCGAGCGCGCGTGTAAGGTCGAATTGATCCTTACCTACAGTTTCGAGAGCGCCATTGGCAGATTGGTCAGCCCTGTGTTTGACAAGATCGCTGGCAGCATGGTTGATGCATTTGTCAAACGCGCCAAACAAGTTTATGGTGAGTGAGTCACGGGTGCGTGTGAAGGTGATTTATTCACCACAACCGCGCCAGGTTCAGGAAATTTCCCTTGTGTTGTCCGCCCCCTGTTGTGTATTACAGGCGTTGCAATGCAGCGGTTTTCTGCTGCAGTTCCCGGAAATTGACACCCCCCAGATCCTGCTGGGGATCTGGGGCCGAAAGGCCCGACTTGACCAAGTGCTGCGCGACCTGGACCGCGTTGAAATTTACCGTCCGTTGCGTGTTGACCCCAAAGTGGCGCGACGCGAGCGTTTTACCCGTCAGGGCGCGCGGGCCGCCGGCTTGTTTCGCCAAAAAAGGCCCGGGGCAAAAGCAGGGTATTGATCGCCGCTTTTAAGGGCAATCGTTTTTCATGATGGTTTGAAGGCGTGCCGCTTCCATCGCACGCGCTGCGTCGTCAAGAATCTCACGCTCACCTTTTTGGTTGGTGCGCGACAGGCGCGTGCCCGAGTCCAGACTTGCCTTGGCCATTTTGGCGCGTTCGCAATTTTCAGCCTTAAGGCTGTTGTTGTGTTCTTCATCTGTTTTACGCTGGGCTTCCTGTGCTTGTTCGGCTTTCTTTTTTTGTTCGGCCAGCGCTTTGTCAATCGGTGTGATCCTGGGGCTGCTGGCAGGCAACAAAGCTGCAGTCGCCACCGGGTTGGCGGCAGGCTCAGGCACACCGGCCATGCCAGATTCCGGGCTAATGAATGTTGTTGTTGCCAGCGGGCGTTTGAAAACACTTTGTTCGGGTACGCTGACTGGCGGTGCACGGTCACTGTAAACCTTGCGCCCGTTGGCGTCAGTCCAAGCCCATTGCGCCGAAGTCGCGGCTGAGAACAGGCACAGAAGAAGGGGTAGTAAGCGCTTGGCTGATGTCATAGTCTGTTAGTTTATGCCAGTCGGGGGGTGTCCTGGCAGATACAATCGCTGATTTGGAGCTTTAAACATGCGCCTGATCGGTAAAGCGCTCACCTTTGACGATGTCTTATTGGTGCCAGCATATTCCCAAGTCCTGCCCAAGGACACCTCCCTCGCCACCCGTTTCACCCGCAATATCGCCCTCAATCTGCCTCTAGTTTCTGCGGCCATGGACACGGTCACAGAATCCCGATTGGCCATTGCCATCGCCCAGGAGGGAGGTATAGGGATTGTGCACAAAAACATGACGGCCCAGCAACAGGCGGCCAAGGTGGCCAAAGTGAAACGCTACGAATCTGGCGTATTGCGTGACCCGGTGGTGATCACGCCCCAACATACCGTGCGCCAGGTGATGGAGTTATCTGCACAATTGGGCGTATCAGGCTTTCCAGTGTGTGACGGTGGTAAGGTGGTCGGTTTGGTGACCGGGCGTGACTTGCGCTTTGAGACCCGACTGGACTTGCCCGTGAGTCACATCATGACGCAGCGTGACAAACTGGTCACCGTGCCGGACGGCACCACCATCACCCAGGCCAAGGTGCTGCTGAACCAGTACAAGATTGAACGCCTGCTGGTGGTCAACGACGCTTTCGAGCTCAAGGGCCTCATCACAGTCAAGGACATCACCAAACAAACCAGCTTTCCAAACGCCGCTCGCGACGCTCAGGGCAAATTGCGCGTGGGTGCCGCGGTGGGCGTAGGCGAGGGCACCGAAGAGCGTGTGGAGTTGCTGGCCCGTGCCGGGGTCGACGCCATTGTGGTCGACACCGCGCATGGCCACAGCAAGGGCGTATTGGACCGGGTGCGCTGGGTCAAGCAGAACTTTCCGAATGTCGAGGTCATTGGCGGCAACATTGCCACAGGGGCTGCTGCGCTGGCCCTGGTGGAAGCCGGAGCCGATGCCGTTAAATTTCAAACCTATTTAGCTGAATCCCTTTACCAAAAAGAGAAAAAACCCTTAAAAGAAATAGGAGATAAAGAAAAAGATAGAGATATAACGATACATTGAGAAGATGATATTTAGACAAAAAAATAAGAAGGTGGAAAATAAAACTCTTGAAGTGGAGCTTCTAAGCAAAAAATACGGCAAAAAAATCTATTATAACAAGCAGATAGTTTTAAATCCTGAGTACGGAGTGAGTGTATTGTGGGAATAATGTGTAAAGT
>Ga0208373_1002356_pt1 | contig 21272 bp, 29 predicted proteins | sample RifOxyC2_FD_184036 | JGI IMG/M metagenome (GOLD analysis project Ga0208373, IMG submission 184036) | Soil microbial communities from Rifle, Colorado - Rifle Oxygen_injection C2 (SPAdes) | ecosystem: Environmental > Terrestrial > Deep subsurface > Rock core/Sediment | place: Rifle, Colorado... | reverse complement strand
ATCTCTCTTGAGCGCTGGATTATATATGCTATCGTCAGTTCTCTTGCCAAAGACTCGACAAAAATATCACGCCTGTATGCAGGCGTGAACTGCAAATGAAGGTTTGTCTCGCCGACAGTGTGCCCACTACTTCGAAGTTCGTTTGCCATTTTTTTCTCCGATGGTTTTTTAAAGAAGAAAGCAAAAGCTAGCTTTGCTAGTTTTTCAAGAGCATAACCATCACATGCTCATTTTTTCTTTTTGTAAAGGAATTATAAGAAATCTTGCTTGCTCGGGTACCGATACCAATTCACTGCGGGTTTCAGCTACGCTTCAACCCGCAGGGTTCTTGGCTACCCTCGCTCTAAATGCGATTATCATCGAACCTGTTGCACTCCTTGCCAGCTATAGCTTTGTCAGGAAAATCAGCCCAACGTTTCCTGAGAATGATGTGCATTGTTTCACACTGGGAATGAGTACCCCTGGCTCTGATTACACTCCCGGCGGCTGGATGAGCAACAGAGAGAAAAGGGAAAAAATAACAGAGAACTACCAGGAGATGATTCGAGGAGTCAGAGATGTAGTCCGGAGATATAAAAACAATATTCTTAGTGGAAACTCCCAGCCACAATTGCTCGCGTCAGAAGCGGCTATTTCCCTCGTTGACAGGCTGGAAGGAGACATTGAAAGAGGCATTAGCGTCTTTCATACGGTTGATTGAGTATCGGTTTGATTTGGTTAGTGATCTACTCTCAGTCATAGAAATCCTGGATGTATCTCTCAAGGTTGGGTCTTAACATGATATCCGAAATGACCGGCAACCGATTGATTTGCCTGCCAAGAAAGGGTAATACCCTTGGTATTGATGCGGACATTGCTGCTATTACAAGACCTGAAAGATCATAGCGCCCCTGTCCGGCCGCTTCCAAAGCGTAACCAAAGAGGAATATCCCTGTGGCGATTGCAACTGCATATGCAGATGTCTTGAACAAATGCGGAGAGCGATTATTCTGTCCAATCATCAGAGCGTACCTATGCATATCCCCTGAAGTAATTCCTTTCTCCTGAATGATAGTGTGAATCCCTCTGCCTTCAACATATTCTCCATTACTCCTCACGAGATAAGACTCCACTATTGAATCCTCGTCTAAATCCACATGGGAATGCCTTCCTTTTGTGTTTCTGGCTACTACTACTCTTCGCCCTTTCTCCATGTCCCAAAAATAATGAGGCTTGCCATCTTGTCCGGAGAAGCCGATGGAACCTGGAATCCCAACAGGAAATTCTGAGAGATGCTCCACACCGACAATATATGGCGACACCTCCATGCTATTTTCTCTGATATGCCTCCCGGCCAAGAAATTAGCGAATGAATGAAAAAGAATAGCGTTTCCAAGTGAAAGGTAGAAAGCATCATGCATTTCACTACATTGATCAAATTCGCACTGATCAAACTCCACTGCTTTCCCAAAAACCCTTGGAAGCCTCAGTCCGGGAACATCAAACCTTGACTGCAAGGGCATTTCCCTCACTTTAATAACGATTGCTAGCCTCCTTTCCCCTTCATGCTCCAGCGACCCGAATCTAACGCCTGCAACTGTTGACAATAACATAGCAGGATTTGCCGAGAATTTCTTTCCTAAAAGCGCGAAGTTATAATGAGCATAGTCATCCAGTGTCGGACATGATGGACACTCAATAACTGGCGGGTGAAGATACTCACTAAATGTTTCACTTCCAAACGGACAATAATCTGCGACATGGAGGAGTTTATAATTTGCTAAAGCCATAGGACATCCAGATCCAGATTTCTATATATAATTATTGGAGAAAAAATGGTTAGATCATACTATATAATCACTAACGTCTTTTAGTCTTATGGAATAATATTTTGAACAAGAGTTAAGGGATAGCATATCAACTGGTCTACAAAAAACATTACCTTGCCCAATACACATCAACATCATCAGTCCGCTCATATGGATGGATACTAAATTCGTTCAATTTGGCATTTTTCGTCGCCATATTTATGCCAAGCCAGGCAATCATGACGCCGTTATCTATCAAGAAAGGCCGGTTTGGACAGTAGAATCTGAATTTATTTTCCCTGCACATCTCCTCGCACATTTCCTGTAAACGCTTATTGCATGCAACACCACCACCAATGACAAGTTCCTTTTTTTCGCAGTGGAATAAGGCTCTTTCTGCAACTTCTAGAAGCATGGCAAAAACTGTTTCTTGCATAGAGAACATCAGATCTTCAATTTTGAATTCTTGCTTGTCAATTTTGTGTTTGATATTTGTTTGTAATCCACCAAATGAAACATCCATTCCTTTTACAACATAGGGAAGCTCGATGTATTTTTTTCCTTTCTTTGCAATTTCTTCAATTTTTGGCCCACCAGGAAAACCGAGTCCAAGATAACGTGCTATGCCATCAATGAAATTTCCAACACCATTGTCCAGGGTTTCACCAAAAACACGATATTTTCCTGATTCAAATGCGATGACTTGTGTATTTGCGCCAGAGGTGTATAAAAGAACAGGATCCTTTGCTTTTGTGAGCGCTTTGGCAATTTCCAGGTGGGCAATGCAGTGATTGACACCGATGCAAGGAATTGAATAGTTATTGTGGAGCTCTTTTGCGGTATTCATACCCACTCTCAGACAGGGGCCAAGGCCAGGGCCTTGAGAAAACGCGATGAGGTCAATATCCTGGATTTTTAGCTTTGCATCGGCAAGAGCTTGTTTTATGAGAGCATCAGCATGCTGTTCATGCTGCTTTGCTGCAGCAATAGGGATGATGCCTCCGGACTCTGTGACATACATCTTTCTGATATTTGCGAGAATATGTTTCTTTTTGTCAATCACCCCAACACCGAAGGTATGGGCTGTAGACTCTATACCAAGGCAGATCATATTAGTTGGAGGCTATTGACCGTTATAAAGATTATGATATTTCCTTCGCGCATCCACAGCATATCCATCTGGCAGGGAATAGTGCAGGACGATCTCATGAGGCATCCTTTGCTGAGGCGCCAATTCTACTTGCATTCCAAGGACATCCAAAACAGGAAATTCTTGATCCATGGTGACTTGATCAATACACTCACCATCAGCATGAACATCGATATCAACGATACGATCATTTCCGCTGCCAGAAAACCTGACAACAATAATATCTGCTGACCTTCCATTCTGAGTTATCAGAGCTCCTGTATGGAGATAATGCCTCCAATAGAAATGTTTCATCGTGCCTCAGCTCTCCTATAAGCATTCATCCCCAACATCACCAATCCAGGAAGAAAATGATAAGCAGGGTTCCCATTTGCCCCAATCTGGCTGCCAGCCTGAGAAAGCCCCTCCACAATACCCTGAGAAGATTGAGGATACCTCTCGCCAATACCTCGTGGACCATGATCAGGGAACCAAACACAACCGAAATGAAGATGTGCTTGACATGAATAATATGCACCAACAGCACCATCAGCCAGAACAGCAACACATGCAACCTCAGGACAACGCTCGATAACACCCTTACCATTTATGGTCTCTTGAGCGTTATATGAGAGATTTAAGACCACTGCGTCCAAGGGCAATGCCATCGTAGCCCGGGATACAAGCATTCTAACAATACCCATTTCCACATCCCATCCTAGGTAATCCCCAACGGCAGGATGAGACATCTCCCTCAGACCATGCTTATATTCAACAGCTGAGCAATTTTCCTCTGTTATGTGTGGAAGATATCCATGAATAAGAAGAGCTATTTCGACGGTGGAGAGGGGACGGTTATTAAAATATGTTTTTGGCAGCTCAGTTAAGGAGTCAAGCTCCTGCTCAATCTCTTTGATGATAGCTGTAACCATCACAAGAAGAATGAAGAATTGTTTAAAAACATTATCGATTAATGGCCGGTAACAAAGAAGGGGAAGAAACTGATATTTTATGTGCCATAGCGTCTTCTTGGATCCACTGTATAATCATTATCAAAGGTCATCTTTAACAACACCCGTTTGCCCTTAAGCGATCTCTCTGGGGAGAGCATCTGCACACAAATCAAACAAGGAAGAACAGCATACTCGAATGCTTCATCCCCTGTTTCGAGATAAAAATCCTCAGTATGGGACCCTCTTATTTCTAGTGTGCAGCTCCTTGTTTGGTCTTCCTTCTCGATATCCCGCACAACGATATCGACTGAGTCCCCATTCCTGCTAAACCGTGCCCCCTCATCACATCGAAACTGCCAAGTGATCGTTCTTGTCTCCATGAAGAGGGGAATGGGAAAGTTAATAAAAGGGTTTTGCTCCTGGATTCCCATGACAAAGGTAATTGCCCATGCAGATGGCGGCTCCCGGGGGAACCCGGGCAGAGCTGCAATTGGAGTTGTACTATTTGATGCTGCTGGGAAAAAGCTTTTCGAATATAAGGAAAGGATAGGCATTGCCACGAATAACATTGCAGAATATAGAGCTCTTATCAAGGCACTTGAGCTTGGGAAGAGATATGGCAATGACATTAGTGTTATTATGGACTCTGAGCTTATCATCAAGCAGGCAAATGGGCAGTACCGGGTGAAAGCAAAGCATTTGCTCCCTTACTATGAAAAAGTAAAGATGCTGGAGAAAGGGTATTCTTTTGTGGGGTATCAAACCGTTCCTCGAAATAACAGCAAACAGATACTTGCAGATCTCCTGGTCAATCAGGCGCTTGACTCCTAATCCCTCTTAAGATGCATGATCGCTTTTGTCTCATGGCCTACGATGAAATAAAGTGTGCAATTCTGACAGATCATGACACCTTTCCTTGGAACTTCTATACTATGGTCCAGCGATCTGCCTTCTGGAACACAGAGCAATGAGCCAGACGAAGAAATAATGAAACATCCATCCTTCATGCTGATCAACCCATGATGAGGGGAGAGATGATGGATCTTTTCATCGCAATCATTGGCAGAACCGACCTTGAAAGGGAGTGGCGATTTTCGGGCAATCATTGACGCAGATATCTCTTTGATGGCGATGCTTTGTTCTGTCCTTTCTTCCCTCTGCTCGTATTGCTCTGCATCTCTTTCCAAGCGCTCGGCTTCCCCCAGCTCTCTTCTTAGAACCTCGAGCGATGCGAGAAAATTCTGCCTCACCGCAGGATTTGGCACTTCCCCATTCTTTTTTGCCCTGATGATATGCTGCAGGGTGATCTTCAGCTGATTGACATTGCCCTGGAGGGCTGCTATCTTATCCGCTATTTGCTCCAAATCCTTGGCTGTTCTGGCATCTAGGTCGTGCGGCAGAGAAAACAATGTAGTAATCCAGGACATGGTGTCATCCTTGCCCCTTCACCATTTAAGGATTGCGGTAATGCTCTGGGGATTTAGTTACTACTTATAAGTCATTATAATTCGAAAAGTTTAAATATGGCAATTTATCCTGCCCCTTATGGAAAAATCCAGGCAAACGATCTCTGCAGCAATTGAAAGTCTCAGGAATGCCCCAGATGACATGCTCATCAGCGATTATCTTGAGATAAATACTTATTGCCGGGGCTGCATGAAAAATCAGGACAGTGCCCGGCGCATGAAGCTCTGGGAAGGGCCGTTAGTGTACCTTCGAGACACATATGGTGCAGATACATTAGGGGAAGCAAAAAGATTTGTGAGGGAAGGAAAAATCCAACCAGCAGTTGTTGAACTCTTCCTAGAAGAAGACATGATCCAGGGAGGATACCTTTCTGGGTTGTTCATGGAAGCATACCCAGAATATTTTGAAACAAAAACAGTTGTCAGGACACAAACACCGGCTGGTAGCAGAGGCAATTTTCGCATTGACATGATGGTGTCCTGCTTAGAGGGCGTCATCAGGGGAGAACAAAACCTAAAGAAAAAAAGAAATCTGCACAATCATGTAGGGGTGTATCGCTATCTGCAAGACAAGTATGGGCTAGTGGAAGTAGAAGAAGCTCCAAATGTCTTTCTCGAACGAAGAATTCCTGCAAATGTTGTCGCACTTTTTCTCGAAGAAGGTATGCTTGGCAAAAGCAGGCTCTATAACGCAGCACGCCAAGGATACCCTGAACTGTTTGGCTAAAGGGAAAAGAGTGTTGTGCCTTTATACATTCCTCAGCACCAAAAGAACATCACGGAAGCTATCAGCAGTATAATCAGCTTTTGGATCTTCACACTCCCAAGCACACCCATACCGCGCCCAGCATGTTTTCATCCCAACAGTTCTTGCACCAACAATATCCCTCCCAGGATTATCTCCAATGAAAAGGGCTTCTGTTGGGGAGATGCCAAGCCTCTCGAGCGCGAGCCTGAAGGGAGCCTCATCGGGCTTGAGCTTTTGTGTATCATCGTACGTGATGATATGAGGGAAATATTTAATCAATCCAATCGTTTCCAGACGGATATGCGCCTTGAGACGAGGAGCATCCGAGACGACAGCTAATTTTATGCCGCCAGCCCTGAGCATTTCCAATGCCTCTCTGACATCAGCATAGGGGACAAGAGCAAATGGCCTTGCATTCCTGTATGCGACAATGCCAGCTGCCAGAATCCGGTAATCTGGCTTGCCGTGATACTTCTCAATGAGCTTTTGGAACACTTCTTGCTCTTCCCAGCCTTCCTCATCATAGATGCGAAAGATGTTCTGGAGGGCATCATCAACCGAAAGGGTTAGACCATGACGCCGCATCGCTTCGATTGCTGCCGTGCAGCATCTTTTCTTCATGCCGATAAAATCAGTCAAGGTGTTGTCAACATCACAGATAAGCGCCTTTAGCATAATCATCAAGAAACAGCCCGGGAATAAAAAGATTATGAAAAAAGGCTTTGTAGAAAATAGTGGTGAGCATCATCTCCGAGGTTCTCTTGAAAAGGGAATACGCCTGTGGGAGGGGTTGGACTCTTCGGGAGGGGCCCATACTCAAGAAATAATATCAATGAACCGAGGCTGATGCTCATCCGTGATAGCGAGATTTTCTACAAAGCCGAAAAAAAAGAAAAAAATAAATAATTATGAGAAATGGTGTAATGCCTTATCCCCAATATCAGTTCGGTAATGGAACCGGCTGCCTTCCAACCTGAGCTTTGGCACTTCCTGATATGCTTTCCCTTGTGCCTGCCTGAATGCCTGCTCTGGATTATCGAGAACAGAAAATCCTGTAACCCCAAGGACCCTCCCACCACTTGTGACAATTTGGCTGCCTTCCTCTTTTGTTCCTGCATGGAAAACATAGACACCATCCTGGCTCACATTATCTTGGCTCACATTATCAAGGCCGGTTATGGGAAATCCTTTCTGGTATGTCCTCGGGTATCCTTCTGATGCCAGGACCACACAGCACGCTGCAGTGTATCGAGGAGTGACCACCGCATCCAATACACGACCTTGCGCTGCACTCATCAACAGGTCTGATACGTTATTGATGAGCGGCAAGACCACCTGAGCTTCCGGATCGCCAAAACGGATATTGTATTCAACAACCCTTGGGGCGCCTTCATCAATCATCAAACCGATATATAAGCATCCAGAGAAAGGCATTCCTTTTTGGTTCATTCCATGGAGAGTTGGTTGGATGATCTCGCTTTCCACTATTCTTAAGACTTTTGGAGTCACGATAGGCGCTGGAGCGTATGCACCCATCCCCCCAGTGTTTTCCCCCATGTCACCATCACCTACAGGCTTGTGGTCCTGCGATGCAGGGAGGATGTGATGATTAGTCCCATCACAGACAACGAGCAATGATGCTTCCTCACCCGGCATGAAGTCTTCGATCACCACCCTGGACCCAGCATCACCAAATTTCCTCTGGCGCATGATCCTGTCAACCGCTGTTTCTGCCTGACTGAGAGATTGACATACGATGCTTCCTTTTCCAGCTGCTAGGCCATCAGCCTTGACAACAATATCATGCAATAAACTGCCAACATACTGATCTGCCTTATCTGGATCGCTAAAAATCACAAAGGGGGCTGTTGGAATCCCATATTCTGCCATGAACTGCTTGGCAAAGACTTTGCTGCCTTCAAGCTGCGAAGCATCCCTTGTCGGACCAAATATCAGGTGGCCCTGATCGACTAATCCGGTATCATGCCAGTAATCAACAATTCCTCCTACGAGCGGCGCTTCCGGGCCAACGACGGTCAATTCTATCTCATTCCTTCTGACAAGGGCTGCTAGACCATCAAAATCATTTTCTTTTATATCAAAGGTTCTTGCAGACCGCGCAATCCCGGCGTTCCCGGGTGTGCAATAGACAGTAGCATTTGCCCCCATCGTCCAAGCCAATGTATGCTCCCTGCCACCAGAACCAACAACGAGAATATTTGTCATTTTCCACTCCACCTCCGTAGGTTATTGATGATTCCTTATGGTTATTTAAAAAATTATAGGTAGTGCAACCCTAATTCTTGATAAAGAACCACCACAACATTTAAATACTATAACTATAGTTATAGTTTTATGGCAACAACCATACAGGTATCAGACACAACAAAGCAGCTGCTTGATGATGTCAAACGGACGGAGAGAAAAACTTATGATGAAATAGTCAAGGGACTGCTCATGAAGAAACAAAAAATTCCCTCTTCACTCTTCGGTGCCTTTGAACGGGTGAAATGGGAAAAGAAAAAAGACAGGATGGGATTTCGACATGAAGTTCATGATTGATTCTTCTGTTTGGCTGGCATATTTTCAAGGTCAAGACGTCAGAGTAAGAGATATCATAGAAACGCACGAATGCCATACAAGCATTATTGCCGTTGCTGAAGTTGCAGATCATTGCACCAGGATTAATCTTGACCCAGAGCTCTTAATTGAATTTATCAGCTCACATGCCACCATTCATGATCTTTCTCCCAAGATGTCTGTGCTCGCATCCCGGATAAAAATGGAACAGAGGAAGAAGAAAAAGAAGTTTGGGCTTGCAGATGGACTGCACCTTGCCTCCGCACAAACAATTGGAATACCCTTTGTTACACTTGACAGTGATTTCTCCGGGTGCAAAGGAGTAAAACTGTTGTAATCTTCTTTGGTTTATTGAGCAGGGTTATTCCTCTCAATACAAACAGCTAATAACCGAAAATATAATATATTACTTTAAGAAAAGATCAAAGGTAAAGGGTGTGACCTACTCGAGCCCTAAATTTTTCCTTGCTCTACGCTTTGCTTCTTCATCTATAAGTCTTTGTTCAAGTTCCGCTTGGACTTCCTCTGTTCGCTGTTGGACTCTTCTTTCTCTTTCCTGCTGTGCTTGATAAGTGGGGTCTTGTTGTCTGCTTCGCGCTGCTTCTTGCTGTATTCTTTCTATTCTTTGAACCTTGTCCCTATATTGAGAACAACAGTGATCTGATGGTGGATGTGCTACTCTCGCACTAAATGTCGATTGATCGGTTACGTCATATCCACCGTCATACCCTTGAATATGCCTTGTAGAATCAGTTGTTATCCTCTCAGTCGTATAGACCGGTCCGAACTTTTGGTGGCAATAACGACATTCGTACCTTGTTGTTCCACCAAAAAAATCACCGATAACAGGGATATATGCTGCAAGACGTGGCCGACATATCTCTTTGAAACCCTGTGGTGGAACATTCGCCCGTTTCATAAAATATATCATAGAGTGATGGATTATAAAAAGATTATTGGTATAAAACCGAAAGATTTAAATGTAAAGCTTACTTTACGTATAGCATACTTTACTTTAACAACGATGGTGCTTGGCAAAAACAGACTCAAAGAATATCGGGATAGGAAAGGAATGACGCAAGAACAGCTCGCAGACAAAGTAGCGGTGACCAGGCAGACGATTATATCAATAGAAAATGGTAGGTATGTACCAAGCCTTGAATTAGCGCTGAAACTTGCTTTAGTCTTTCGATGCAAGGTCGAGGAATTGTTTGGAATATAAAGATACGGTACTATGAGATAAGGTGCTGTGAAGATGAGGTGTTTGCTATGATCGGAAAACCAGAATGGTTCACCTATAGGATATTTGGATGGGGCATTCGCCCAAAAACGAAAGAGGGATGGTTCTATATCCTTGGGTTTCTTGCAGCAGTAATGCTTATTGTCCTTCTACCGATTGGACAGGCAATCAAACAGGCAGGGATATTTGTTCTTGTGACAATCCTCATCCTTGACAGCCTTCTCATCATGACCCATCTTGGTGAGCATCATGATGAGAGAGAAAAAATGCACCAGCTCATCATTGAAAGGAATTGTTCCTTTGCAGCAATTGCGGCCCTCGTTGTTGCCGCTGCTATCCAAACCTATCAAAACAGGGCCCTTCTTTCCCAAGAAGTACTACCATTTGATTGGAGCATCCTTGCTGTCCTGCTCACAATGGTAATGACAAAGATTATAACAACATTATATGTAAAAAAGGTATTTTAGCATAAGTTAGCATAAGAATTAAATACCTATAAGACCTCCTCCACTACATGATACAGTATTATTGGTTTTCCTGGCAGCCTTGGGCACAGCTATGGCCATTCCTCATCGTAGTATTCTTTTTTGGCATCATTCTTGCGGCCTTTTGGATCTGGGCATTGATAGACTGCATCACCTCAAAACTCGATTCGGGAGAAAAACTTCTCTGGGTCATTATCATGATCCTCCTCAATTTTATTGGAGCGATTATGTATGTGGTCCTTGCAAAAGAACGCCATGTCCACATCAAGCCAAAGAAAGGACACCTTTACCGGCCACGCTCTGATAGAATGATTGCGGGAGTTTGCGGCGGACTTGGAAAATATATAGGAATGGATCCTACAGTTATACGGCTTGTTTGGGCCATTTTATTGATCCCCAGCCTTGGAACTGGACTTCTTGTTTACATCATTGCTTGGCTGATCATCCCACAAGGGAAATAATTGTGATTATGATAGCGTTTAAAATCTCGCTACCGCTCGCCATTGCCAAGCAAACGCTTCTTATTCCTTTTTACAAAGGTTGAGTTCCCCGTATGGGGCAGTCCCCCTACCAACCCTGCTAATACAGGGGATAAGCGTTTGCACAAAGGCAATGGTGACATTTAAAACACCGCCGATTATGAAATCATCTTTTCTTCAAGCATATCCCACTTGCCATCAATGAACGCTTTCTTTATCGCTCCATCCTCCACAGTGATTTGCACTTGGTGGAGTGTCCTGATGGGTAGAGTATTTTGGTTTATACGATCGCCATATCCAGAACTTTGAGATGAAAATTCGTACACCACCTGCCAACAGGTTTTGCAATCAAGAGGAATGATTGATGCTTGTTTGAGGCCGAATCCATCATATCGGTACGTTGGCGAGTTTTTGATAAATCCTTCTGCAAGGATCCTTGCATCTTCCATTGATTCCTTATCTAATGAGCCACCAGGGCTGCAGGAGCCTTCCAAATATTTTTCTTCTTTGCAGCGGCTCGTATCTGCAAACACACAGTACCTTATTGTTGTGCCGTTTTCCTTGATGAATTGAAGCGTGCCATCATGCATCGTGCAGTAGGCTGTCGGAGAAATGCCCTTAGCGCTATTTGGGCTTGTCTTTGAGCATGAGACAAAGAGGGACAATACAACTAGTACTACTAGGAGGCTTAGCAGGAGGCTTAGTTTCATGACATTGACTTTGGCAAGGGAAATATTTAAACCTGATGGGATAGCCTTTTAAGCAAACTTCTACCCCCCTCAGGGATGAAAGAAGCACTCCTTTTCTGTTGGCCAGGAGAGACGTATAGAGGCTTGCCTGAAGTAGAGGTTGCCCGCCGATATTCCCATATGGCGATCTATGAGTTTGATCAGCTCGTCTGTTTCCATGAATGCTACGAAAGATGGAAGAAAACGCCAGACTACACGGCAGATATTGGAATAAAACAGGGAAGAGCCATTGGTCTTGCCCTTTTTGCCCGGCAGCCAGTTGTTCGTATCGGGGAAGATTCGAGCACACTTACATCTTCTAGCTACTTATTCAACCCGGCAGGGAATCACAGCGATGGGGGAGAAGAACTCCATGATGGGGATATCTTCCTCCCTGACCTTGATGTCGTTACATTCCTTGGAGGAGAGGGAATCATGAAAGCTGCAGCCCAAATCCAACAATTCTATGGATCATCCGGATGGCAAACACAAATGTTTGAAGAGGGATTTCTAAGAAAAGTGCGCATCGAGCCGCAAACTACACGCTTCACATCTGGTTTTGATATCTATGACCCAACAGCACTTCTTGCGATGGCGAGCACACTCCCTGGCTACAGCATAGATACGCTTTGTTTTGATGCCGAGTGAAGGAAGCATTATTTTGATATGTAAAGATTATTGGCACTCAGATATGTTTTTATGATCCAAGATATGAGGAATGATCACGAATCCAGCGATCATCTTCGTTCTCCTTACAGCGCTTTGCCTTGAGGTGTGGACAGTATTCCACTAACAAGCGGCGAGCAGGATTGATTATTTGCTTGGCGCAATCATTGTTTCCCTCACTGCGGTCCTTGTCGGTAGTGTTATACTACTTACACGAATAAAAAAAACATCATTCTCTCTTAATCCAAAAGGAGTCCTGTTTGCAGCCCTTGCCGGGGTCCTTGCGCTGGGACTGGATTATTTTTCTTTGAAAGCGTATGGATCTGGGCTACTCATGTGGGCGAGCGGCTGAAAAGAGTTATCTCATCTGATTTTCTTCAAACGATTGATAAAATTTGTAAGGCGTCTGCTTTTCTATGTACCTGATGAATTTGTACATCTTTGCGTTGAGTTCATCGAGTTTTTCTTTGAGAAACAAATAGCGGTCTTCTTTGATGTAACCGATGTCTTTTGCAAGCGAGAGGAGAACCTCAAGCTCTTTTCCAGACCCATATGCGATCGTGAGGAAATAGAGGAACTCTTTTGGGGTTGGTTTTGTTGTGCCCTCGGCAATGTTCGCCGGGATTGATGTTGACGCGCGGTTTATCTGGGAGACAAAATTGCCGCGCTCGAACGAAGGAAAATCTCTGGTCGTCTTGTAAATCTGGAGAACGAAATCGTAAGAGAGATGATAGACCTCCATCGTTTCATGATTTCTTCCCATACTGTTGTGGAGTGATTGGTGTTGATAAGGATATGGCAGAGAGAACCGGCACAGGTACAGTGAGTAGCGAAGGGAATTCGGCAAATACGGAGTCATAGCAAAAACGCAGCAGTATTGTGAACTTGATTCAATGGAAGCGACATCTGCACGGTAATATTGAGGGTGGGGGTGTTCACCTTTATGAGTGATTTAAAATGAAAGAGAAAAGGGGGAGTTGAGCTGGGTGAAAAATAAATGGGGCAGTATGTTTGAATAATAAGAGGAAAGCTATCACTAAATAGCTATTGATTTATGTTAAAAGGATATTTACAAGAAAACGGCACCACCACTCCTGACCGCAAAGCATTTTTCTCGTTGCACTCAGAAAAACTTCGCGTAGATACTACGCGATTTGCGTCAGTGGTGGTGCTACTCTGAAAGATACGTAATTGATTGTAATATTCTTAGAATTGCGCTCCCGCAAGTCAACAAAAACATTGCATAAACGGAATAAAAAAAAGAAAAAAAAAGACCGTCAAAGGAAAAGTAAGAGCTATTAGTGGTGGCATGCTGAACATCTCGTTTCCTTGATGCGTACACATCCACTCTATCAACCTCATCTTCTATGAGGGCTCAAGGTATCTCTTTTCGGGGAGGGTTTCAGGCTTAGATGCTTTCAGCCTTTATCCCGTAGCGCGTAGCTGCCCTGCCTGCCTTGTTAGACAACAGGTCGACCAGAGGCGCCGAACTTTCGTTCCTCTCGTACTAGAAAGTCCTTCCTCTCAGATACCAACACTCCTAGTAGATATCAAACATACTGCCTCACAGCGTACTGAACCCAGCTCACGATCCCTTTTAATGGGTGAACACCCCCACCCTTGGCCGCTCCTGCACGGCCAGGATAGGAAGAGCCGACATCGATGTAGCAAGCCGCGCCGTCGATGTGAACTCTCAGGCGCGACAACTCTGTTATCCCCGGAGTAACTTTTCGGTCATACCCGAGCCCTATCAATGAGCTTCGGGTGTTCGCTAGACCACGCTTTCGCGTTTGGATCCTGTCTTGTTAGGGATCCAATCAGGCTGGCTTTTGCTCTTGCACTCTCCCCAGGATTCCTAAACCTGGTGAGCCAACCTTTGGGCTCCGCCGATATCTTTTCGGCGGAGTGCCACCCCAGCCAAACTGTCCGCCTGCTAGTGTCTTTCAAATGAAGTAAGCATTGTACACTTCGAAGGGTGGTGTTTCATTGTCGTCTACACGTAAACTGGCGTCTACGCTTTAGCAACTCCCACCTACACTGCACATCAAAACATACAACGCAGTAACAAGCTACAGTAAAGTTTCACGGGGTCTTCGCTTCCCACTAGGAGTCTCTGGCTTTTGCACCAGAAAAGAGTGTTCGGAGGATTCTAGCTAGGGACAGTGGGGATCTCGTTACACCATTCATGCAGGCCGTCAATCAAACGGCAAGGCATTTCGCTACCTTAAGAGAGTTATAGTTACCCCCGCCGTTTACCAGCTCTTAGCTCCCTTGAAAAGGAGTTTAAAGTACTGGCACTGGGCAGATGTCGCCTCCCATACTTGTCCTTACGGATTTGCGGAAAGCTGCGTTTTTGTTAAACAGTCGGACCCCCCTTGTAATTGCACCCTGTACTCGCAACTTGCGTCACGAGCGCAGGGACCCCTTGTACCTAAGCCACGGGGCTATTTTGCCGAATTCCCTTAACTAGATTAAACCTACAAACCTTAGGCTACTCACCTTGGGGCACCTGTGCCGGTTCTTGGTATAGTCATCTTTGATCTTTCTCTGTTCCATTTTCAGGGATTCCGGGCATGAGCCAAACACCCCATACAGGGTGCTCATCAGGGCTTGATCAGGTTCTCATCATAATGATTCTCCCCTGACCTGTTCCCTTTAACACAAGCAAAGCATGTGTTGGCCTAGCCAGAAATGTCTGAAACATGAGCTTGCGTTGCCGCACATACAAAGATGGTACAGGAATATTAACCTGTCTCCCTTTCCCGCTACACCATTACGATCGCGGTTAGGACTAACTTACCCTTGGCTGATTTGCATTGCCAAGGAACCCTTGCCCTTTCGGTTACGGTGATTCTCACACCGCTCAGGTCCTACTACCACCAGGATTCGTTTTCCTGCGAGGTCCACACACCTTCTCAAGCGTGCTTCTGCCCTCACAGGATACCTACCTACCAAACTCATTACTGAGCCCTGCAGTATCGGTTGTTGATTTAGCCCCGTCCATTTTCGAGACCCAGAACCTAGACTAGTAAGCTGTTACGCACTTTTTAAAGGGTGGCTGCTTCTAAGCCAACCTCCTAGTTGTTTTTGGACCTGGACACTCTTCACCCTTTCACACTTAATCAACAATTAGGGACCTTAACTACAGTCTGGGTTGTTCCCCTCTCGGAAGCCAAGCTTACCCCGGACTTCCCGTCTCCTGACTTCTATGGTGGTAAGAGATTTTGAGTTGGACAAGGAACCGACCGGTTTCCCAGCCTAAATCCCTAATCCGTATCTTTACCCTCTTACCTACCTCGGTCAAGGCTTGACTACGGCCAACTTCGGTAGGAACCAGCTATCACCGGGCTCGATTGGCATTTCACTCCTAACCCCAAGTCATAAGAGCACTTGTTCGTAGCACCTCTGCAGGCCTCCACGGGATTTTACTCCCGCTTCACCTTGCTTAGGGTTAGGTCGCCCGGTTTCGGGTCATATCCATATGACTATGGCACTTTCATACCATTGCCCTTGTTGCCTGCGGCAATTCGCTTTCGCTTCGACTCTGCCTTGAGAAAGGCTCCGTCTCGCCATACAGATAAACTCCCTGGCACGTTATTCAAAACGGACGATACGACACCGTAATGCCGTATCCCTCTATGGCTGTCAGGTTTCAGGGTCTTTTTACTCCCTGTTATGGGTTCTTTTCAACTTTCCCTCACGGTACTTGTTCGCTATCGGACTCAGCGTGTATTTATGGTTGGAAGTTGATTCCTCCCGTATTCTCGAGTAATATCCAATACCCGATACTCATGGACTCTCCATCTTCCGCTCCAGTTGTTCCTACGGGGCTATCACCCTCTCTGGCATGCCTTTCCAGGCAACTTCAGATTCCCGAAACGGAAGAAACGAAGGCCAACACCACATCCCTTTACTGTTGCCAGCAAAGATTCGGTTTGCCATGTGCGGATTTCAGTCGCTCTTACTCACCGCATCTCAATTGATTTCTTTTCCTGCAGGTACTGAGACGCTTCACTTCCCTGCGTTCCCCATCCTTGCGGATTCTCTGAGGAAGTCCTATTCGGAGATCTCCGGTTCAACATCTACATGCGATTCGCCGGAGCATTTCGCTGCTTGTCGCGTCCTTCATCGGCAGCTGAGCCGAGTCATCCACCTGACAGCGTCACTCTTTTCCTTTGACGGTCTCATGAATATCAACCGAACCACCCGCAGCTTCAATTGCGGATGGCATCATCACTTATGTGATCATGAAATGGACCCATCGGGACGTTCATTTGGTTGCCGGTATTCGCATACAAGTCCCGGGATACCAGGATGCAGGATAACGCCCGACAACCAGATTTTGAACCCGAGGCCTCCGCCTTACTTTTGCAACTTTGTTGCATGCAAGGGCAGCGCTCTACCGGCCTGAGCTATGGGCCCATTGTGAAAATAAAGTGGGAATGGAAAAATCGACTTTCGTCGTTTAAGTCCCGTTTTATTTTAATAAAAAAAAGGAGGTGATCCAGCCGCAGGTTCCCCTACGGCTACCTTGTGACGACTTAACCCACCTCACTGAGCCTAGATTCGGAATATCCAAAACGACAAGCCTCATCTAGACCCTGCTCGGGTGGTTTGACGGGCGGTGTGTGCAAGGAGCAGGGACATATTCACCAGGCGCTGATAACACCTGATTACTAGGGATTCCATCGTCACGAGGCTGAGTTACAAGCCTCGATTTGTACTAGGGCAGGGTTTAGGGGATTAGCTCCTCCTTTCGGAGTGGCATCCTTCTGTCCCTACCATTGTTGCGCGCGTGTAGCCCAGCAGATTCGGGGCATACAGACCTACCGTAGCCTGCACCTTCCTCCTTGTTTCCAAGGCAGTCCTCGCATTGTGCTCAGTCACTGAGCCTGTTAGCAATTGCGAGTACAGGTCTCGCTCGTTGCCTCACTTAAGAGGACACCTTACGGCACGAGCTGACGACGGCCATGCACCACCTCTCGGCTCGTCAAGTAAGGCCTTCAACCTGACTTTCATCCTGCCGTCGCTGCTGGTGAGATTCTCTGTGTTGAGTTAGATTAAACCGCACGCCGCACCCCTTGTGGTGCTCCCCCGCCAATTCCTTTAAGGTTCAGCCTTGCGACCGTACTTCCCAGGCGGCGAGCTTAGCATCTTCATTACGACACTGCGCAATTTTAAAGATTGCGCAACACCTGGCTCGCAGCGTTTACGGCTAGGACTACTCGGGTATCTAATCCGGATCGCTCCCCTAGCTTTCGTCCCTCACAGTCGGATCCGTTCTGGCAAGACGCCTTCGCCACAGGTGGTCCTCTTGGGATTATAGCATTTTACCGCTCCCCCAAGAATACCTCTTGCCCCTCCCGGTCCCTAGTCATGCAGTGTTCTTTGCGCGTCAACCAGTTGAGCTGGATGATTTCACAAAGAATTTACATGACCTGCTACGGACGCTTTAGGCCCAATAAAAGCGGTTCCCACTCGTGGCGCTGGTGTTACCGCGGCGGCTGGCACCAGTCTTACCCACCACTTATTCGCCAAGGTTTTTACCCTTGACAAAAGCCTATGCATTGCATAAGCACTGAGGGTACCCTTATCACGCTTTCGCACATTGTAAAGGTTACGCGCCTGCTGCACCCCTTAGGGCTAGGGACAGTGTCTCAGTTCCCTTCTCGGGGCTACCGCTCTCACGGCCCCTACCGATCGTCGGCTTGGTGAGCCATTACCTCACCAACAACCTAATCGGCCGCCGACCCATCCTTTGGCGTTACCTTTCAGAAATGGGACGTTCCAGTGCCCATTCCCTACCATGTATTGTCCTCAGTTTCCCGAGGTTATCCATGACCAAAGGGCAGGTTATCGACGTGTTACTGAGCTATTCGCCGGGAATTGCTTCCCTGACTTGCATGGCTAAGTCGCACCCTCATAGCAGCAACCTCTCGCAGGATCAACGAGAACTAGAATCCTGATCAAAGAAGCGCAAATAATGCTCCTTTTCGCTTTTATGGAATTATCCGGTCGCAAAAATTTGAATTAAACGGGTATATCTTTTCCATTCCCACATCATACTCAAACGATGTTTGAGTACTCATGAATTGAGTTTGACAGAAGATTGGATGTTGATACCAATCTGAGAACTATTAGGGAACAAGGGGTTGCTTATAAAGGTTGTTGTTTTTGACGGCTCTATCTCGGAAGGGTTATTTTATTGTTTCTTAGACGGATAAGACCCTCTTTTTGCATCCCTTCGATGATTGGTTGGAGGAATGATTCAGGCTGATTTACCCGGTTTGAGAAGTTTTTGGGTGTTATTGAATCTTCTTTCGCTAAGATCTTTAATATTTGCCCCCGATACCATCGATTTGAGCCTTCAAATTTCGATTGAGTGCTCTTTGGAGCAATCCCTGTCGTTCGTGATGTTAGTATCTGGGCTCCGTAATCCATCAATGCATTATGCCAGTCCCTTGATTTGTTTCTAGGAACAATTGATTCCGCGATTTCTTGAAGTTCTTTGTCCGAGATGGATTCTTTGAGATGGAGCTCGTGGATGAGAATTCTCCGGATATTGGTGTCGACGCAAGCGAGGTCTTTGTTGAAAGCAAAAATAAGAATTGATCTTGAGGTGTATGGGCCAATACCGGGAAGTTTTTGGAGCTCGCCCGGGGCTTTGGGAAAGGATTTCATTTTTGCAATTTCTTTAGCGCAGTCTTGAAGGCGTTTTGCCCGTCCATTAAAACCAAGACCAGACCATGCGATGAGGACATCTGCCAGCGATGCCTTTGCTAAAACGCTTATTGTCGGAAATTTTTTTATGAATTCTTCATATTTTTTTATGACGCGGTCAGTTTGTGTCTGCTGGAGCATGATTTCAGAGACGAGAATATGATAAGGATCTGTTGTTTTTCTCCAGGGAAAATCCCTTTTGTTCTTTTTATAATTAGAAAGAATTTTGTTTTGAAGAGCTTGAATTTTTAGTTTTGATATTTTCCTCATGCAGCATTCTTCTTTGCAGAGCTATAAGTAGCTTTTCATTAATTCTTTAATAATGAAGAACTAAGCCCGCGCTTGGTTTCGCTTTCTTCGTTCTTTCTTAATCCTTTTTCGCTGCCATTTCCAACGCATCTGGCGCTTTTTCTTCCAGCGACGAGAACTTCTTTTCATGTGTTGTAGCTCTTCAGGACAATGCCCTACTTTACCTCTGTTAGTTGATAAGAGAAGTGAATTAGAGGGGGTTTAAAAAGGTGGTGGTTTGTGAGAATTGGTGCTTAGTTGATGGAATAATCAGACTTGTTCCACGAGCATTTCTAATGCAGCTTTCCAGTTCTTCGCTTGACGGTAGAACATTTTGTCTTGCGCAGGAGTACCTTCTAGCTCAGGATGCAGTTCTAAGACTGAAAATGCAAAGTATTGATCTCGCTTTTCCTCTTCAAGATGGTAAGGACATATATCAGTTGTTGTTCCATCCTGCAATGAATAGATATCGGGAAGGTCCCGAATATCAAAAAACATCACGAGTGATCCATTTGTGGGAATCCTTCTTGGCAAACCATCTCTTGTCTTGAACAAATCCATCGCTGAAGACATGGGGTCTTGATGATGATCAAGATCCGAGACGACTGCAATGTAAGGGATATGATGCGCTGCTGCAACGAAGGCTAATGGGTACCCATATGCCTTGATGATTGGTTCCCACTTTTCTAGATCATGGATGATATCATGATGACCAAGAGGCATCAATAACCCAGTGAGGAGAACATCAAACTTTCTTTGGGGCAGACTCAATCCATTCCCGACAATCTCTTTTGTTGCGGCGTCGTAATCACCAACGACTACCAAGTTTAAGTCTTTAAGCTGGTGGTGTGCATTTGCCTGGTGCCTTAGATCATCCTCAACAACTAGCACATTATATACCATTTGTCATAAGGTAATGGTTTTTTAGATAAAAAGGTTATGCTCTTGAAAACTCGATCCCCCTCAATTGATGTATAAGATTTAGTTTTCCACAATTATTAAATACTCCAGAACTCAGGAACTTCCTATGGCAAAAAAACAAACAGACCGGAAAAAAGTCATGGCCATTTTAAGCATCATTTTTGGCATCTTGGTGATTATGAACCCTGCATTCCTCGCGTGGATCGTCGGGCTCTACCTGATTGTGACTGGAGTATTGTCCTTAATGGGGTGAAAGAAAGAAGAGGGTATCCTCCTTTTTTATTTTTCGTAGATATTTTTTCTCCGTCCAATACGGATAACTATAATTTTATTCATAGAAATGATTATGTCTACAATAGCCCGATAATCCCCAATCCTGAGCCTCCATAACTTTTCCCCCTGCAACCTTTTAAGATATCTGAAGGGATTGTCCCTGATGGAATATATTTTTTGCAGGATGATTTCAGCATCCTTCTTATTTAGCTTCGTGAGAAAACGCTTTGCTGTGTCTGTCAACTCTATAGAAAACATTTTTATTCAAGTTTTACCCCAAGCTCTTTTGCGACAGACTCAATGGAAGAGACTTTTCCTTTCTTGATATCCTCAAGACCCTGCTGGATTTCAGTGATCTCCTCGGCAGACAGCACTTCCTCATCTGTATTGTCAAGAAGATTATTGAGGACATCGTCGTATGATTGCCGCTCAAAGTTTTTCATCTGCTTGAGCCTTTCGAGCGTTGCCTGGTTGATTTGGATGGTTGTCTTTTCCATGTTATATGGTAGTTATAGGTATTATATAATACTTTCTTTTATCCAGTGATAACAAAGATTATTATAAACCGAAAAAGATTCGCCTTTTATGGAAGAAGATGAAGATTATGAAATAAAATGGTGGAAAGATTGGCTAGAAGCAGACTGTATTCAAAGAGTGGAGATGGTAGAAAAACTACCTTTTGTCAATGAAATGCTCAACATAGATAAACTCGATAAACTCCGTGAACTACCACGGGTCTCGCTCTGAGCTCGACCCGTGGCGTCTCTTGCTTATGCTGAATAACCCAACAGCGTTCGCTGCGGCCTATG
>Ga0208373_1002355_pt1 | contig 21286 bp, 18 predicted proteins | sample RifOxyC2_FD_184036 | JGI IMG/M metagenome (GOLD analysis project Ga0208373, IMG submission 184036) | Soil microbial communities from Rifle, Colorado - Rifle Oxygen_injection C2 (SPAdes) | ecosystem: Environmental > Terrestrial > Deep subsurface > Rock core/Sediment | place: Rifle, Colorado... | reverse complement strand
TTCAAAGATTTTTTCCGCCGCGGTGGTGGGGCTGGACGCCGCTTTGGTTGAGGTGGAGGCCGAAATCGTGCCGGGCAGTTTGGGCACCTTCATCATTGTCGGTTTACCGGATACGGCCGTGCAGGAGTCGCGCGAGCGGGTGCGCAGTGCCATCATCAACAGCGAGCGTGATTTTCCCAACAAAAAAGTGGCGGTGAATCTGGCGCCGGCCGACCTGAAAAAACAGGGGCCAAGCTACGACTTGCCTATCGCCATCAGCATTTTGCTCGTGGCCGCTCGCATCAACTTTATACCGGCAGACAAGGAGCTTTTCATCGGCGAACTTGCCCTCAACGGCAGCCTGCGCTCGGTCAGCGGCATTTTGCCCATTGCCATTGCGGCCCGGCGTCTGGGTATGCGTACGCTCTATGTGCCCGCGGCCAACGCGGCTGAAGCGGCCTTGGTCAGCGATATAACGATCATGCCGGTTGCTTCATTGCGCCAGCTCATTAACCATCTGGAAGGCCGGGAGCAGATTGCGCCCTTGCCGCATACCAAAATTCATTTCAGCGACGCGGAAACGCTCTGCGACATGGCGCACGTGCGCGGTCAGGAGCAGGCCAAGCGCGCCTTGGAAATTGTCGCGGCCGGCGCGCATAATATCTTGATGTCCGGCCCGCCTGGTTCGGGTAAAACACTGCTCGCGCGCACCATACCCTCCATTCTGCCCAAACTGACTTTTGAGGAAGCTTTGGAAATCACCAAAATTTACAGCGTGGCCGGCCAGTTGTCCGAACACACGTCGCTTGTTACCACGCGGCCGTTTCGCTCTCCCCACCATACCGCGAGCGGGGCGGCATTAGTCGGCGGCGGCACCTGGCCCAAGCCGGGCGAAATCAGTTTGGCGCACCGCGGCGTTTTGTTTTTGGACGAGTTTGCGGAATTTCCCCGTGTGATGCTGGAGAATTTGCGCCAGCCGCTGGAAGACGGCGTCATTTTCATTTCGCGCGCGGCCGGATCCCTGCAGTTTCCGGCGCGCTTCATTTTGGTTGCGGCCATGAACCCCTGTCCGTGCGGTTTTTACACTGACCCGCAGAAACGCTGCAGCTGCACGCCCCAGCAGCTTTTAGCGTATCAGAAAAAAATTTCGGGTCCAATTTTAGACCGCATTGATTTGCACCTAGAGGTGCCGCGCCTGCATTTTGACAAGCTCAACGAAGAGCGCGCCGGCGAGTCTTCGCAAACTATCCGCCAGCGCATTGAAGCGGCGCGCGCGCTGCAGTACGCGCGCTTTGCGGGACGGGGCATTATCGTGAATGCAGAAATGTCTTCGGAAATGGTGAAGGAGTTTTGCCGGCTCGGGCCAGAGTCGCTGCAGTTAGTTCGCGCGGCCGTGGAGCAATTGCATTTGTCGGCGCGCGCTTATTACCGGATTTTGAAAGTCGCGCGCACGATTGCGGATTTGGCCGGCGAGGAAAACATTCAAACCGCATATGTGGCCGAAGCGCTGCAGTATCGGCCGAAGGTGGAGAATTAAGAAGTTAGAAGTATTTATAAATATTGTAATTTTGGTATAATGTATATATAAGTTTGCAACAATAACCATGCAAGGACTTACTCTACAAAATAGTACTACAACAATACTAAACCTTGAAAAAACAGCCTCTTTTTTAGGTATATCAACCGCAACAGTAAGAAACTGGGTTAAATCCGGCTACTTGCAAACATATAATGAGGATAAAGGTTATTTTTTTCACTTGTCCGAAATAGAAAATATAAAAACCAATATTGCAAATGGCAATCTCAACAAATTAAATGGCCGAGCTAACAAATCTAAAGCGGAAAGGACCTTTATTCCGGATGAATATTTAAAAGGCGGGACTAATATAGATACTTTAACTAGCATTATAAATTTTGTAGCGGAAAATAACATTGATATTTCCGCCTCACTTTTTTTATTAAGTCTAAACTTGCTTAAAAAAGAAGATATAATTTCAAATATAACAATTGAAGATATAATGGGCGGCAAAAATTTTATCTTCGCTAATGAGCAAATTGAAGAAGAAATGACAGCCTGGCTGTCACATATTAAAACAAGCGAAATAAAATCTAATTATGATTTTTTACTAAAGTGTTCGATGCCAAATCAGCGCGATATCTTGGGATTTATTTATCAATCATTACTGCTTGAAGGCAAAAAATCTCAGAATGGGTCATATTACACGCCAGAGATTATTGTTAATGAAATAATAAAAGACTACGTAAAAAAAGACTCAAAAGCTCTTGATCCGTGTTGCGGAACAGGACAATTTTTATTAGCATTTGCAGACACGATTGAAAATCCAAAAAATATTTACGGGATTGACATTGATGAAATAGCTGTCAGAATTGCGAGATTAAACATATTAATAAAATACAAGAATCAAAATTTTGCTCCCAATATAGTTTGTAAAAATACTATTTTTGAAATTGGCAATCATGATTTATTTAGTTTAAACGATGAAAACATTCGTGACTTTGATATTATAGCGACAAATCCGCCATGGGGCGTCCACTTTTCAAAGTCAGATACTGAATGGTTAAAAACATCTTTTCCCAAGATAACATCCTTTGAATCGTTTTCTTATTTTCTAAAAAAGAGTATTGATTTGCTTAAAAATAATTTTTTAAAATTAACTTAAGTTTGATGCCAAAAGATAAATTAAAAATTTGTTTAGAAACATCGACTTATTTGCCGTTAACTTGGACAACGCCTTATTCGCAGGATGTGATAAATTTGATTCAGTATTACAGGAATGACGCTGATTTTTATATTCAAGATGATTGTTTGACCGAAGCATTGTCTTACATCCATTATCAAAAAAATTGGTTTAGACATGCTTCGGTAAGAATTAAAAAAATAGCTAAAATACTTACCGATAAGCAATTAAACGAATTATCATTTCCTAGCACAGCTTTTCAAATTTTATTAGGTGGTAAAATGTGGGCACAAGGTTTATATTTAAATTTTGTAAGACACACAACATTTTTATATGCTGATTTAGTTGATAAGGTTGATTTTTCAGACAAAAGAAAAGGACTCTTGAAATTAGCAGGTTTAATTGATGAAAGATTTGAAGAATTGCAAAATAAAATTGAGGGGCATCTTATTGCAAACGAATTTGAAATAAATTTTCGTGAAATATTGCCATATTGGGGAAAATTTTATCTTTTTATGGAATTGCCGGGACCGTTAAAGGTTAAAGTGTGGAAAATTGAAGAAAAATTTGAAAAAGGACCAGCAAGAATTAGGGATGTCTTTCATTATAAGAGCATGATAGATTCTAATATAGGTTTTAATAAAATGATTGTTGCTAATACTGGGTTTTCCGCGCATATTAAAAAAGAACTTGGAAAATTAGAAATAGAACTTTTATGTGCTAAAAGTAGGCAGATGGAAATATATGAATAATAAATTTATAAACTAAAATATATGGAAAATAAAGAAAATCAAATTGATGATTTAATTTCAATTTATCCTTTTAATGAATATGAATATGTAATTTCAAATTTATTGAAGTGTAATAAAATTAAATTAAATGATTATTTAGAAATTAGGAATGAGTATTTAATAAAAAATGAATACCTGCATATTTATGAAAATTATCGATCTCCTGCGGAATTTGGCATTACTTGGGCGCAGTCGCATATTCATTCTATTATTCCAGAAATGAAAAAGCCAACGAAAAAAGAATATCCTGATTTTGACAATGAATATGACTTTTCCTGTCAGTATAAAAAGAAACACATTAGAATTGAAGTGAAAGCATCAAGGGCGGTTGACGCTAAAAGTGATGATCCTCTTTATGTAAAAGCTCTTGCGTGGAATTCTAACAGACCATTTGATATGAATTTTCAGCAAGTAAAGCCAAGTCATTGCGATGTCTTTATTTGGGTCGCTGTTTGGCGAGATATAATTAAATATTGGGTGTTTGCTTCAAAAGAAGTGGAGAAAAACAAATATTATTCAAAAAGACAACACAGAGGAAATATCGGAGAAGGACAGCTTCATCTAAATCATGATAACATAAAAGAATTTATAAAATACGAAGCCAAACCAAAAGAGTTGCTAGACAAAATTATTTTAGCCTATAAACGGCAACATTCTAAAAAATAAGTATGGTGTTGATACGAAAATGAAGAAATGAAAGCGCTGTTAAGCAGTATCTGTAGACAGTGGCTGGTGATTTTGGAAAAAATTTGCTATAATGGATATATGCATAAACATATTAAATTCAAATTAGCCTTTGTTTGTTTAATTCTGATTTTTATCGTCACGTCCGCTTTCGGCTGCAAAAACAGCGTCACCACGGAAGAGGCGCAGAAGGTTCAGCCGATTACACTCAACTACTGGCGCGTCTGGGACGCAAGCGACACATTCAGCGATGTTATCGCGGCGTACCGGGCGTTGCATCCCAACATCACTATCAAGTACCGCAAGTTGCGTTACGAGGAGTACGAGTCCACGTTAATTGACAGCTTTGCCGAAAACCGCGGGCCGGACGTTTTTTCCGTGCACGCGGGCTGGATGAAGCGCTATCAGACGAAATTGACGCCGTTGCCCCCGACCATAACCATGGCCTACCCCATAGTCACCGGCGCCATTCAAAAAACCGAGACCATAGAGCTGCGCACGGCATCAAGCGTTACGCCCGCGCAGGTGCAGGACGAGTTTGTGCCGGCGGTGTATGGCAACGCGGTTGTTAACGGCCAAATTTACGGCCTGCCGTTGAGCGTTGACACCATGGTGCTCTACTACAACCGCGACTTGCTCAACAACGCCGGCATCACCGACATTCCGCGCTACTGGAACGATTCGTTTCTCACTGCGGTCAAAAAGCTCACACGCAAAAACGAGCAGGGCGACATCGTGCAGGCCGGCGTGCCGCTTGGTTCTAGCATAAACATTGAGCGCTACGCCGACATTCTGTCACTATTGATGGCACAAAATGGCGCGGAAATAATAGACGCGCAAGGGCGGGTGAGCTTCCACAAGACGCCGGCGGGCGCCACGAAAAATGCCGCGCCCGGAGTTGAAGCCCTGCGTTTCTACACTGATTTTGCCAATCCCCTCAAAGACGTCTATACGTGGAACGCGGATATGCCCAATTCACTGCAGGCCTTCATTGACGGCAGCAGCGCGTTTTTTTTCGGCTACGCCTACCACGCGCCGCAAATTCGCGCGCGCGCGCCGCGTCTGAATTTCGGCGTCAGCAAAATGCTGCAAATTGAAGGCAGCAAAGTTGATACCAATTTTGCCAACTTTTGGCTGGAGGGCGTTTCCGCCCAGAGCGCGCATCCGTCCGAGGCCTGGGATTTCATTCAGTTTGCCACGGCGGCTGAAAACGTGTCGAGCTATTTGAATAAAGCGCAACTGCCGGCCGCGCGCAAAAGTCTCATCAATCAGCAGCTGAACGACCCGAATCTGCAGGTGTTCGCAAGCCAGCTTTTAACCGCCGCAACCTGGTATCGCGGCAATGACTACAATGCGGCCGAGGTGATTTTAGGCGACATGATTGACCAGACCTTGCTTGACCCAAAGCAGGTGCCAAAAATCATGCAGACCGCGGCGCAGAAGATACAGCAAACCATGGGGAATTGAGAATGAAGAAATATGAATATTACAAAATACAAATTAGCTACAATAGTAACGTTCGTTTTCTTGTTTTCTTGTTTTCTTGTTTTTTTTAGCAACCCAAGTTACGCTGCAATTTTGCCTCCGCCGACTGGGCCAATTTCACCAGAAACGGCCAAAGCTTGCCAAGGTGTAAATTGTGGTAATTACCAACTTAATGATTTCGTTCAGCTCGGCGTGTATGTTGCTCAGTGGATTTTGGGTATTGTCGGCAGTCTGGCTTTGTTGTTTTTTGTCTACGGCGGCGTGACCATGATTATTTCAGCCGGCTCCAGTGAAAAAGTTGAAGAAGGAAAAACGATTTTAAAAAATGCCATTATTGGATTAGTAATTGTTTTTGTCAGCTGGACCATCATTAATTTCACCCTGATTTCTTTGGGATATAACACCGGCGTATTCAGTGTATGGTACAAGACGCCGTAGAATTTTATTATAAAGTTTGTGCAATGCGGAGGGAGGAGGGAACAGTGATGTTTCCTTCTTTAATTCCTACGAATTACGAATAGGTACGAATGTTACGAATATATTTTTAGCATTTTTGTTTTAAGTTTAAGCACGACCCAGAAAGATTTTCAATATTCAAACACGGTTAATTCGTACATTCGTACGCATTCGTAATTCGTAGTGATATGCATTTCAAAAAACATTCTCTCAATGATTTTACGCTCGGTGAGTTGTTGCGGCTGCGGCGCGAAGAAAGAGGCGCATCCATAGAGCAGGCCGCGGCCGGAGCGCGTATTAAAGAAGTTTATGTCCAGGCGCTGGAAGACGGCAACTCCGCGGCTTTGCCGGACGGTTTGTATGCCAAACACGTGTTGCGCGAATACTGCGCGTATTTAGAGTTGTCGTATCGCAGAATGGTTGCGCTCTACGAACGCGAGTTTGCTCTGACCGCGGACGCGCCGGATACGAGCCGCGTCTTTGGCCGCTCGCGCGCGCCGCGGCGTTATTTTTTTCTCTTGCCCAAACTCTGGCGGGGCGTTATACTGGGGGTAATTATCTTAGCCGGTTTAGGCTACATCGGCCTGCGCGTGCAGGCGGTTATCGCTCCGCCTGGCCTTGCCGTCATTTTCCCGCCGGAGCGCTACGCCACTTCAAGCCGTGAAATCAGCGTGAGCGGCACGGTGGAAAGCCATGCGCGTTTGTTCATGAACGGCACGGAAATTGTTGATACGACCGACGGTGCGTTCAGCGAGCGCGTTTATTTGAAGGAAGGCATGAATGACATTACCGTGCGCGCGCAAAAAAAGTACGGCCGCGATGCCGAAGTTACGCGGCACGTGTTAGTGCAATAAAAAAACAAAAGGAGGGTTTAAATTATAACCTGTGTTTCTATGTCCAAAGATCCCGCCGTTGAAAAAATTGAAGATGCCGCTCAGCGCAAACAGGCCACCGAAGACGCCATCGGCCAGATTAAACAGCGTTTCGGCGATGGCGCGATTATGCGTCTGGGCGAGGCCAAACGCATGATAGTAGAGTGCGTGCCGACCGGCTGTCTCTCGCTTGACATTGCCTTGGGCAACGGCATGCCGCGCGGGCGCATCATTGAAATATTCGGTCCGGAGTCGTCGGGCAAAACAACGCTGGCCCTGCACGTCATTAACGAGGTGCAAAAGCTCGGCGGCACAGCGGCGTTCGTTGATGCCGAGCACGCGCTGGATCCGGATTACTCCAAAAAAATCGGCGTCAACATCAACGAGCTTTTGATTTCCCAGCCGGACACAGGCGAACAGGCCTTGGAGATTGTAGAAACGCTCGTACGCTCCAGCGCGGTGGATGTCATCGTCATTGACTCGGTGGCGGCGCTCGTGCCTAAAGCCGAAATTGAAGGCGACATGGGCGACAGCCACATGGGCTTGCAGGCGCGTCTGATGTCGCAGGCCCTGCGCAAACTCTCCGGCATCGTGGCCAAATCCAGCACGGTGGTGATTTTTATCAACCAAATCCGCATGAAAATCGGCGTATTTTTTGGCAATCCGGAGACCACGCCGGGCGGCAACGCGCTGAAATTTTACTCCTCCCTGCGCATTGAGGTGCGGCGCTCGGCGCAAATCAAACAGAACGAAAAAATTATCGGCAACCGCGTGAAGGTGAAAGTTGTCAAAAACAAAGTTGCCCCGCCGTTTCGCACGACGGAATTTGACATCATGTACAACGAGGGCATGTCCATTTCTGGCGACCTGTTAGACGCGGGCATTGTCTACGGCGTAATCGGCAAATCCGGCAATTCGTATAGTTTTGGCGAAGAAAAGCTCGGCACCGGCCGCGAGAACGCCAAGACGTTTCTGCGCGCCAACCCGAAACTGATGAAAGAAATCCGCGCGAGGATTTTGAAAGAGGTGCGGGCACGGGAAGAAGTGGAGAAATAAAAAATTTAAAATTTTAAAATTAAAAAAACGCTCCGGCAAGGGGCGTTTTTTTGACTACGTTGACTTGTTAATTTTCGAAAAAGAAGGCGGCTATACGGTTATTTTAAAATTTTTTTAAGATATTGTCCGGTATAACTCTCTTTTACTTTAGCAACTTCGCTCGGCGTGCCACAGGCAACCACACGCCCACCCTTGTCACCGCCTTCCGGCCCCAAGTCAATGACCCAGTCAACGGATTTTATCACGTCTAAGTTATGTTCAATAATTAACACCGTGTTGCCCTTGTCCACTAATTTTTGCAAAATAGAAAGCAGGCGTTTAATGTCGTCAAAATGCAGGCCGGTCGTCGGCTCGTCCAAAATATAAAGCGTGCGGCCCGTATCACGGCGGGAAAGTTCAGTTGCGAGTTTGACGCGCTGGGCCTCGCCGCCGGAAAGCGTCGTGGCAGACTGGCCGAGTTTGATGTAGCCCAACCCCACTTCGTCTAAAATATTTAATTTTTGTAAAATTTGTTCTTCGCCTCTGAAGAATTCCTTTGCTTCCACGACAGCCATGTCCAAAACGCCGGCGATGTTTTTTTCCTTGTAGCAGACGTCCAGAATTTCTTTCTGGTAGCGGGTGCCGTCGCAGACTTTGCACTTGACGTAGACGTCGGAGAGGAATTGCATGTCAATGCGCTCAAAGCCGTCGCCCGAGCAGACCTCGCAGCGGCCGCCGACGATATTGAAACTGAAGTGGCTGGGGTTAAAATTTTTAATTTTTGCCTCGGGCAATTCGCTGAAGAGTTCGCGGATGTAGGTGAAACAGCCGGTGTAGGTGGCCGGATTGGAGCGCGGGGTGCGGCCGATGGGCGACTGGTCTATCGTTATGACCTTGTCAATATGCTCCAACCCTCTGATTTCTTTGTGCGCGCCCGGCTCTTCTTTGGCGCGGTAGAATTTTTTTGCCAGCGCTTTGGACAAAATATCAGTCATCAGCGTTGACTTGCCTGAGCCGGAAACGCCGGTGAGCGCAATGAAAGTGCCGAGCGGGAATTCCACGGTGATGTTTTGCAAGTTGTGCTCGCTCGCGCCGACGATGGTAAGGATTTGGCCGCTGCCTTGGCGTTGCCCGTTCGCCTGCGGGATGGTTTTTTTGTGCGCAAGATATTGGCCGGTGAGCGAATGCGGATTGGCGGCAACCTCCGCCGGCGTGCCTTTGGCCGTAATCAGGCCTCCGAACGCGCCGGCGCCGGGGCCCACGTCAATGATATAATCGGCCGCCTGCATGAGCGTTTCGTCGTGTTCAACCACGATGACGGTGTTTTCCAAATCTCGCAGCTTTTTTAGTGTGGCGATGAGTTTGGCGATGTCGCGGGGGTGCAGGCCGACAGAGGGCTCGTCCAAAATATAAGTGACGTTTACGAGGTTTGAGGCAAGTTGTGTTGCCAGCTTGACGCGCTGGGCCTCGCCGCCGGAGAGCGACGCAACCGTCCGGTCAATAGTAACGTAGCTCAAACCGGATTGTGCGAGTGCTTCCAGCCGTACGCTGATTTCTTTGATAATCGGTTCAGCTATTTTTTTATCGCCGTTCGTCAGGCGCTTCAGTATTTCCGACAGACGCGTTTTTGCTTCGGCGACAGTCAGAGCGGTGATGCCGGCAAGTTTGACGCCGGCAACCGTGACGGCGCGGTACTCCGGCTTGAGCCGCTCGCCGTTGCAGGCCGGACACTTGTTCACGCGCATATACTGCTCCAGGTCGCTTTTAATAGCGAGCGAATCAGACTCCTGGTAGCGTTCTTCCAGCAGTGCGGCAATTCCGACGAAACTGCCGTTGCCGTTTAAAATCAAGTCTCGCTGGTTGGCCGAGAGGTTTTGTACGGGCGTGTTTAAAGAAAATTTGTGTTTATGCGCAAGCGCGGCCAGCTCATCCAGATGCTTTCGGTAAGCGCCGTTGTTTTTTGGCCAGGCGCGGATGGCGCCCTCGTTGATGCTTAATTTGTCATTTAAAAGCAATGCGGCGACAACGGAGAGTTTGGTGCCCAGACCGTGGCAGGCCGGGCAGGCGCCGAACGGGGAGTTGAAGGAAAAATGTTTTGGCTCCAAATCAGGCAGGGAAAAGCCGCTTGCAGCGCAGCTCCAAATCGTTGAGCAGATAACTTCGGTTTTTTTGCCGTTTGCGAGCGTGAATACGCTCACAAAGCCATTGCTCAAATCAAGCGCCTTCTTGACGTGTTTTTGCAATTCAAATTTTTCATTTTTGTCCCGAACGCTTGGGATTGTTTTTTTCGGGGAAACGTCTGTTTGGGCGATGACGATAGAAAGTGAGTGCAAACCGTCGGGAATGGTCAGCGCGTAAGTTTGGCTGCTATAGAATTGGCCGTCCAAAATAATGTGCGCAAAGCCGGCTTTGGCGATTTTGGAAATAATTTTTTTGTCGGTAATTTCAGCATTTCTCACTATCGGTGCGAGAATAGTTACCGGCTGGGGCAGAGCGGCGATTTGCGCCACAATGTCCGCAACGCTTTTTTTGGTGAGCGGCTCTCCGGTCTGCGGGCAGTGCGGCACGCCGCCGCGCGCGTAAAGCAGGCGCAGGAGGTCGTAGATTTCAGTGGCCGTGCCCACCGTGGATCGGGGAGTGGCGGTATTTGCTTTTTGGTCAATGGCAATCGTGGGCGTTAAGCCGGTGATGGAGTCAACGTCCGGTTTGTCCATCAAATCCACGTACTGCTTGGCGTAGCTTGACAGCGACTCCAGGTAGCGGCGCTGGCCTTCGGCGTAGATGGTGTCAAAGGCCAAGCTTGATTTTCCCGAGCCGGACAGGCCGGTCATTACCACGAGTTTGTGGCGGGGGATGTCTACGTCAATGTTTTTCAAGTTATGTGTGCGGGCGCCGCGAATGACGATGAATTTTTGGGACATAACGTTTGTGAACTAGTGATGAGTGAAGAGTGAAAAGGATTATATAAACGCAATTTATTATATGGGAAAATTGGCGGGTTGGCAAGAGTTGTGGAGATGAGGGAATGTTGATACAATGAAGCCAGTAAGCTATGCAAAATCTGCTCATCATTTTAGTCCTCATTTTAACCGCCGTAATCATCGCGCTGTTTTTTGTAATCCAGAAGAAGTTAGGCGTTAAAAAAGACGACCAGTCGCTGTTGATGCTCCAGCAGCAATTAAACCAAATGGCGCAGGTGATGGACAGCAAATTAAGCGAAGCGCATAAAGCCAATCAAGACCAGTTCGGGCGCACCACCGGCATTATGCAGGGCGTGACGGAACAGGCGCAGAAAATGTTGACTGATATTCACGCGCAGAGCCAGAGTGCGATTGCGGCGGTGACGGAAAAATTAACCAAGCTGGACGAAACCAATAAGCAAGTGGTGAATTTCGCTGAGCAGCTGCAGTCTTTAGAAGACATTTTAAAAAATCCCAAACACCGCGGCATTTTGGGCGAGTACCAGCTGGAAATGGTGTTAAAAAACGTTTTGCCGCCGGCGGCGTATAAATTGCAATATGAGTTTGATGATGGCGATATCGTGGACGCGGCGATTTTTGTTAAAGATAAAATCATTCCGGTTGATTCCAAGTTTTCTTTGGAAAACTATAACCGCATCGTGCAGGAAAAAAACGAAGCCGTCCGCGAACAACTGGAGAAAGAGTTTAAATTGGATTTAAAAAAACGCATTGACGAAACCGCGAAATACATCAAACCCAGCAAAGGCACGATGGACTTCGCTTTTATGTTTATTCCGGCCGAGGGTATTTACTATGATTTATTAATCAATCAGGTCGGCGCCATCAAAGTCAACACGCGCGACTTGATTGAGTACGCCTTTCGCGACAAGCACGTCATCATTGTTTCACCAACCTCTTTTCATGCATATTTGCAAACCGTGCTGCAGGGGTTGCGCGCCCTGCAAATTGAGGAGAGCGCCAAAGCAATTCGCAAAAACGTTGAGGCTCTGCAAAAGCACATCTCAAGCTACGATGAGTTTATGCAAAAACTCGGCAATCATCTGGGTACTACGGTGAATACGTACAACGGCGCCTACCGCGAGTTTAAAAAAATAGATAAAGACGTGATGAGAGTGACTGGCGGCCAAAGCGAGCTGGAGCCGTTGATTTTAGATAAACCAAAAATTGAAGAATGAGAAATAGAATTGCTAATTGCTAATCTCAATATCCCCATGCAAACCTCTCTCAGCGCAACTTTGCGCGACATTTCTTTTGATTTTGATGCGGATGAATTACCGCGCGCCGTTTTTCAAACTGTCGCCTATTTTAGCATGTTTGATTTTCCGCTTACCGCCTGGGAGGTGTATCGTTACCTCTGGCGGGAGCATTTGAAAAAAGAAGCTGGATTTTTGGACGTACAGCGCGTTTTGGACAGCGGCCGATATGGCATTGCCGCGCATGAAGGATTTTACGTTTTGCCCGGCCGCGGCGAAATTGTCGCATTGCGTAAACAGCGCGCCGCCATCGCGGAAAAAAAATACCGCCGCGCGCGCCGCATCACTTCGTTTTTGAGTTTCTGTCCGTTCGTGCGCCTGATTGCCGTGAGCAATTCGCTGGCGTACAGCAACGTGCGCGAGGATAGTGACATTGATTTATTTATCATCACGGCAAAAGACAAAATTTGGACCGCGCGTTTTTTTACGGCCGGATTTTTAAAGCTCTTCGGCCTGCGCCCCACGCCGGCGCGCAAGCGCGATATGATTTGCCTGAATTTTTTCGTCAGTGAAGACGCGCTGAATCTGAAAAATTTGCGCAAGAGCGGCCACGCGCCGGACGTTTATTTTACCTACTGGGTGCGCCAGCTTGTGCCGCTGTACGACGAGGGGGACGTTTTCAGCCGGTTTGCGCAGAGCAACGGCTGGGTTGAAAATTACATCGGCGCTGTCAGCGGCTGTTGGCCCAATGTGCGTCGCCGGATACACCTGCGCGGTGCATCGCAACTTCTGAAGCAGGGCATAGAACTGCTTGCAGGCGCGCGCGCGGTTGAGCGTCTTTGCAAAAAATTTCAACTGCGAAAACTGCCGCACGCTATCGCGGAGAAGGCGAACCGTTCAACGGACGTGGTTATTTCCGATTCAGTGCTGAAGTTTCACGAAAGAGATAGAAGAAACGAATATCGGGAAAAGTGGGAAGCAAGAAGCAGAAATATTTAATATTGAATATTAAATATTATGTTTATTGAATCTAAGGAATTATTGAATAAGAAAGTTCTGGAGTACGGACCATATCTACTGATATTTTTATTGCCGCTCCAAACGCGGTGGATGATAAAATTGGGGGAGCTGAATGGCGGGTACTGGGAGTACGGCACTTATAGTTTATATGGAACAGATTTGCTATTGATTGGTTTATTGATATTTATTTTTATAGATAAAGGAGTCCGACTCCTCGCGGGTAGTCGGACTCCTAAACAGGTTTGGTGGTTTATCGGCGCTTTAGAATTATTTGTTTTTATATCAATCTTTTTTGCGCCGGATAAACCGCTGGCGCTGTACGGTTACGGACGATTTGTGCTGGGCATAGGGCTGTTTTTTTTGCTGGCGCAAATTAAGTACGATAAAATAAAATTGTACTGGAGCATTGTTTTTGCCGGCGCGGTGCAGTCGCTTCTGGCCTGGCAGCAGTTTTGCACCCAGTCGGTTTTTGCCAGCAAATGGCTGGGCATGGCATCACAGCGCGCGCAGGATTTGGGCGTATCGGTTGTGGAAAGCGGCGGCGAGCGTTGGTTGCGCGCCTATGGCAGTCTGCCGCACCCCAATATTTTGGGCGGATTTTTTGCCATTGTTTTATTGGTGAATATCATTTTATATTTTAATTTGTGGCAGGAAAAAAAATATAAAGTCGGTTTGCTTTTAAGTTTGATATTTTTTGTGATAAATTTTACCGGCCTACTCTTAACTTTTTCCCGTAGTGCGTGGCTTGGGTTCGCGGTTGGCGCTCTCACCCTAACCCTCTCCCGCTCATTCTTCGCGGGCGAGGGGATTAAACAAAACTTGATAGTTTTATTAAAGTTTTTTTTTATAATTATTGCTGTAGGCAGTTTATTTTTTTATTTTTTTCGCGGGCCAATATTAAGCAGAGTTAATGTTGATAGTCGCTTGGAAAATAAATCCCTTGCCGAGCGCGCCGCTTATAACCATGAGGCGTGGCAAATTATACAAAACCACCGGCTCTTTGGCATTGGCATTAAAAATTATGGGCTTGGGGTGTATAATGAAATTGACGCGACTCAGCCCGCTTACGCTTATCAGCCGGCGCATAACGTATTTTTACTCGTGTGGGCGGAAATCGGGATTTTTGGGCTTATTTGTTTTCTTGTTTTCTTGTTTTCTGGTTTTGTTATATTGTGGCGACGACGAAATTTAGAGGCTCTAGCTTTATTAACCGCTCTGATAGTAATAATGTGCTTTGACCACTGGCTGTGGAGTTTATCTTTTGGAATATATTTATTTTGGCTCGTGATTGGCATTACTCACACCGCAAAATTAGACATTAGAAATTAGGAATTAGAAATTTTATTTATGCTGATAGATTTACAACTTCACTCCGTTAATTCCGACGGATACCTGACGCCGACTGAACTGGCCGCCCATTGCCAAAAGCGCGGCATACGCGTGGCAAGCCTGACCGACCACAATACCGTGAGCGGGCTGGAAGAATTCCGGCGCGCCTGCCAGCAATACCGCATCAAAGCGGTGCCGGCTATGGAGCTGTACGTGAAATTAGGCAGCCGGCACATGAACATGCTCTGGTATAATTTTGACGTCAATGACCCCGGATTGCACAAGCTCTTGCGCGAAACCCAGATACGCCGCCGCGCTCTGGTGCGCCGCGCTCTGGAGCGGCTTGTGAAAAAAAACTACGTGCTGGATATCAACGGCATTTTGGAGGGCCACAGCCACTATCTGCCCATTAACCGCATTGTTGACAGTTTTTACGCGCTGAACAAAAAGCGCGTTCAGCGCGAACTGGGCAAAAAAAATATTCTGGAAACTGAAATTATCCGCGCCTACTTTCGCGATAAAAATAAAACGCGCCTGCACGAAAGCTACCTTGACATGGCGCGCGTAGCCAGGCTGAAAAAGCAGGTCGGCGGTCAGCTCATTTTGGCGCACCCGTGCAAGTTTCGGTGGGTGAGCGAGGCTACCGTCGGCAAACTCACTCAAGTCGGTTTGGACGGTTTGGAGGTTTTGACGCCGCACCACAGCTGGGAAGCGGTCAGCTACCTGCAAGCGCTCGCGGACCGGCACAAATTGATTATGACCGGCGGCACGGATTTTCACCGTTTTGAAGAAGCGCTGTGGTATGACATCAAAAGTTCATGGAGCTACTTTCACATTGAAAGCACGCTTCTGGCAGGCATTGCAAAAATAATCGGCTGAAATTTTTTTATGGCACACCACCTCATCTTTGAAGGCGCGGAACTCTCCGGCAAAAGCTGGCTTGTGTCGCAGATCTACGATTATCTGGAACCAAAGTACAATCAAAACAAAGTGACGCTGGACGGCTGCCATTGGTTTAACTGCGATGTGGGCGTGTACGGCACGAACACCGGCAAGCCAGTGATACGGCATTACCTCAAAATATTTCAGGCATTACAAGACAAGAATTTACTCATAGAAAAGTTTCACCTCTCCGACATTGTCTATAACCGCCTGCACCGCCAAAGGGAAATTGATTATCAGGCAATTGAGCGGCAGCTGCAAAAATTACATTTTAAAATTATTCTCAGCACATTTCCCGATGATAAAAACATTTTAAAGAAGCGCATTGCCGACCGGCTGGCGCTCTATCCGCATTACGAGCGCATTCTGCGCGAGCCGGAGTGGTATTTGCGGCAGCAACGGGAGTATATGGCAGAGATAACAAAGTCAACGCTGGAATACCTCGTGGTTGAAACCAACCAATTGCCGGACGTGAAGTTAGTTCAAAAAATTTTGAAATTTATTAAAGAAAAGCAATGAAGACGCGCAGTTTGAGAGTGGCGTTTCTATCCGCCGAAGTCGCGCCGCTCGCTAAGGCCGGCGGTTTGGGCGACGTGGCCGGAGCCCTGCCCAAGGCTTTGGAAAAATTAAATATTGCCGTGCTGATTTTTATGCCCTTTTACGGCATTGTTGACGCAAAAAAATATAAGCCAAAAAAAATCATTGGTTCCCTTACCGTGGCAATTGACGGTGGAGATGAAAAGATAAGCGTATACGAAACAAAGTTGCCTGCAAGCGGGGTACGAGTTTATCTGATCAAGCATAAATTTTTTGACGGCCAAGACATCTATACCGGCGGGCGGGTGCACGACGTCAGGCGTTTCAGTTTTTTTACTCAAGCCGCTTTGACGGCCTGTCATGAGCTTGGGTTTCAACCAGACATCGTACACGCGCAGGACTGGCATGCCGCTTTAGCGGCACAGATGCTCAAGACCAGAAACGCGGCTGATGCTTTTTTCAGCAAAACAAAAACTATTTATACTATTCATAATCTGGCCAATCAGGGAATTACCGGTCCGGAAATCATCGGCTACGCCAAATTAAATCCCAATTTGCCGGTTATCCGCGCTGATGCGCGCAACGGCGATATCAACTTCATGGTGCAGGGAATCTTAGCTTCGGACGCGGTTACCACTGTGAGTCCGCGCTACGCCAAAGAAATTTTGCATCATTACCAGGGAGCCGGTTTGGACAATATCCTGCGCCAGCGCCGGCGCGATTTGTATGGCATTTTGAACGGCATTGACGTTGACGCGTATAACCCCAAAACCGATACGGCGATAGCGCAACGCTATTCATTGGCAACATTGCAAAAAAAAGAGGTCAATAAAATTGCTCTGCAAAAAAAATTAGGCTTGCCGATAGACAAGAAGAAATGTCTCGTCGGTTTTATTTCGCGGCTGGTATGGCAGAAAGGCGTTGAGCTGATAGATGATGATTTAATTAAAAATTCAAATTGCCAGTTTGTCATTTTGGGAACCGGCCAGAAAGAGTATGAAAATCAATTGCAAAAATTGGCTAAAAAACATCCGGACAAATTGCGCGCGGTTATTGGTTTTGACGAAAATTTAGCCCGCCAAATTTATGCCTCAAGCGATATTTTCTTGGTTCCCTCGCGTTTTGAGCCCTGCGGTCTGACGCAGATGATTGCCATGCGCTACGGCTCGGTGCCGCTCGTGCGCGCCACCGGCGGGCTGGCTGACACGGTGCGGGAACGCCGCAAAGCCAACGGATTTTTGTTTAAAGAATTTTCCTCCCAAGCTCTGCATAAAACCTTTCAGCGGGCATTGGATGTATATTATCAAAAGCCAAAAAAGTGGCTGAAATTACAGGAAAATGGCATGAAAGAGGATTTGTCCTGGAAGAAATCTGCCAAGGAGTATGTGCGGGTTTATGAAAAAGTTTTGAAGCAAGCTTGACAGAATAGAAATTTTGTTGTATATTGATGGGTTATTTTTGGTCTTTTTAAATTTTTTTAAGGAGGGTTTTTATTATGCAAAAAAGGGTGAGTTTCGGCAACTGCTGCCAATGTCGTGGCTATACCAAACTAAATCAGTTTGGTATGTGTCATGATTGCTACGAAGAAGATCAAGTATTGGCAGAAAGAGTCAAACTTGCTCTTCAGAACAGAATTGTGGGGGTGCACGAAATTTGCGAGCAGTTTGAAGTCGCCCCCAAAACGGTTTTTGGCTGGCTCACACGGGGTGCCATCCCGCGTGGTAACGTAGAGATACGTTGCCCCCATTGCGGCAAGTCCGTGGAAGAGTGCAATTGCGGTCAGGTCTATAAGTTAAGACCGAAACCGCCAGTTGCCAACACAGACGCTGACAGTTGGCGATGGCACTCCGGCTGCCTCACGCTAATGCGGCGGCGTGAGGCTTACAAGCAGGAAAGCAGCCTGCAAAAGCCGCGAGAGAGATTTTTTACGCCCGGGATTGGGCGTAAAAAAATAGGATGAATTAAAAAGAGGCAGGTCTGTTCGCGGGCTTGCCTTTTTCACTTTTTTAAAATAATTTTTTACACTGCCGCTTAAGTCTACTTTCTTGTAACCAAGAAAGTAACAAAGAAGTTTTGGGGGGCTCAATTCGCGCTTCACATTAAGGGTTCGCTTGTGCGCCAATCACGGCGCTCAGTTCGCCCCCCAAACCCCCGTAACCCACCCATCAGCTTTATTGCAGGAAAAATTTCGGCGTTATTACCTCTTTCGATAAAACTTCGCGGCGTCTTCGGGCGCAACCGAATTGATCACAATGCCGCTCCCCAGCTCCACGCCGGCCCAGACCGAGTCGCGCGGCTGAATTTTTATATAAAAATACTGGTGCGGGTTGGAGATGATTTGGTGCATGAAAAAATTATACGAGATGTTGAGGGAGTTGAGTTTCTGCAGAATGGTTTTGAGAATTTTGGCAAAAGCGGTAATTTCTCTGCGGTTCAATTCAGTTATGTTGTCAATGAAGCGGCGCGGGAAAAGCCAGGCTTCGTAGTGGAAGGCTGACGCGTAAGGGCAGAAGGCGGCAACCAAGTCATCGCCGTAAATGAAACGTTTGCTCGCGCATTCTTTTTTGATAATATCTTCATACGCATTGCGCTTGAACTGGGTGTGGTAGCGCTGGGCCGCGGTAATTTCTTCCTGCACGTCGGGGGGAATAATGTCGGTTGCGAAAACCTGCGAGTGCGCATGCAGGATGGAGGCACCGGCTTTGGAGCCATTATTTTTAAAAATTAAAATGTAATCCAGCTTTTTTCCGCCCGGCAAGGGTTTGCTCAAGGCCGCGGTGCGCCGCTGGTACATGCGCAGGACGTTTTCAATGTCAGACACGGACAAATCGGAAAACTCAACGCCGTGCTCAGGCATTTCAATAATAACCTCCTGCGTGCCGTAGGCTTTTTTGTTGGTGAGCGTAACCGCCGGATATTTATTTTTAATTGCTAACACCTGCCAGCCTTCTTTGTCGCCGATTTCGTCAACGATGAGTTTTTTTTCAACGGCAGCCGGGCAGAACACGCATTTTTTGTCGCGGTGCAGAATCGTCTGCTCGGAAATATCGCGCGGCCGCCGGGCGCGGGCTGGCGTGATGAGAACGTATTTATTGAGGAGGTAGTCTTTGCGGAGTTCGGATTGCATAAATAAAAAAGATTAACACAGATGAAATACAGATGCATGAATAATATCAATAATTCGGGGTCTTGACAATAAGAGCACTATTGTATTAACATAGAGTGGCGCAGAATTTAGCACTCTAAAGCCTACAGTGCTAAATACCGCGTTTCTCTTAATTTATTTAAAGTAAAAAAATCTATGCAAATACAACCGTTAGGCGACAAGGTGGTTATCAAACCATCCGCCAAAGAAGAGGTTACCAAATCCGGCATTGTCCTGCCTGACACGGCCGATAAAGACCGTCCCGAGCAAGGAGAAGTCATCGCCGCAGGTCCGGGCAAATTGTTGGAGAACGGCACGCGCGCGGCCATGAATGTCAAAACGGGCGACACAATTTTGTTTAAAAAATACTCGCCGGACGAGTTCAAAATTGACGGCGAAGAGCTGCTCGTTTTGAGCGAGAGCGACATTATCGGAATAATTAAGTAATTTTTTACAAAATAAAATTTATAAATTTATGCCAAAACAAATCATCTTCAACGAAGAAGCGCGCCGCGCGCTCAAGGCGGGCGTTGACAAGCTCGCCAACGCGGTCAAAGTAACGCTGGGTCCCAAGGGCCGCAACGTCGTGCTGGACAAAAGTTACGGCGCGCCGGTCATCACCAAAGACGGCGTCACGGTGGCCAAAGACATTGAGCTGGAAGACAAGTTTGAAAACATCGGTGCTGAAATCATCAAAGAGGCCGCTTCAAAAACCAACGACGTGGCCGGCGACGGCACCACGACCGCGACCATTCTGGCCCAGGCCATGATCAGCGAGGGCATGAAAATGGTTGCGAGTGGCGCCAACCCCATTGACATCCGCAACGGCATTGAACACAAGGTTTCTGAAATCACCGCGCGGCTCAAGCAGATGAGCAAGCAGATTTCCACCAAAGAAGAAATTGCCCAAGTCGCTTCCATTTCGGCTAACGACAAAGAAATCGGCGGAATCATCGCCGAGGCCATGGAAGTTGTAGGTAAAGACGGCGTCATCACGGTTGAGGAAGGCCAGCATTTCGGCGTAGAAAAAGAAGTCGTGGAAGGCATGCAGTTTGACAAAGGCTACGTTACGCCCTACATGATTACCAATGCCGAAAAAATGCAGGCTGAATACGACGAGCCGCACATTCTCATTACCGACAAAAAAATTTCAACCATTGAAGATATTCTGCCACTTTTGGAAAAACTCACCCAGAGCGGCCGCAAAGAACTCGTCATCATCGCCGATGACATTGACGGCCAGGCGCTCGCAACCCTCATTGTCAACAAACTGCGCGGCACGCTCAACACCCTCGCCATCAAGGCCCCGGGCTTTGGCGACCGGCGCAAAGCCATGCTGGAAGATATCGCGGCCATCACCGGCGGCAAGGTGATTTCTGAAGAAGTCGGCCTCAAGCTTGAAAAAGCCGACATCAGCGATCTGGGTCAGGCGCGCAAAGTTATCGCTACCAAAGACAATACGACCATTGTAGACGGCAAGGGCGACAAGACCGTCATCGCACAGCGCATCGCGACCATCCGCAAAGAAATTGAACTGTCCGATTCCGATTTTGATAAGGAAAAATTGCAGGAGCGGCTGGCAAAACTTTCCGGCGGCGTGGCCGTCATCAAAGTCGGCGCGGCTACCGAAACGGAAATGAAAGAGAAAAAAGACCGCATTGAAGATGCCCTGCACGCGACCAAGGCGGCGGTTGAAGAAGGCGTCGTGCTCGGCGGCGGGCTCGCGCTCGCGGTGGCCGGTGACGCCTTTAAAGAACTGACCGACAAAAAATCCGAGAGCATCGGCGCGCAAATCGTGAGCAACGCGATTTTGGAACCTATCAAGCAAATTGTTGAGAACGCCGGCAAAGACGGCTCGCTCATTTTGTACAACATCATTGCTCGCCACCAGAAGGGCGAAACCAACGTCGGTTACAACGCGGTCTCCGGAAAATTTGAAGATTTAATGGCGGCTGGTATCATTGACCCGACCAAAGTTACTCGTTCGGCCCTGCAGAACGCGGCCTCAGCGGCCATTATGTTTCTGACCACCGAAGCGGTCGTTGCCGACAAACCGGAACCAAAGGCTGATGCCGGCGGGGGCGGCGGCATGGGCGGCATGGGCGGCGGCATGGGTATGATGTAAAAAACACAGATGG
>Ga0208373_1002354_pt1 | contig 21286 bp, 19 predicted proteins | sample RifOxyC2_FD_184036 | JGI IMG/M metagenome (GOLD analysis project Ga0208373, IMG submission 184036) | Soil microbial communities from Rifle, Colorado - Rifle Oxygen_injection C2 (SPAdes) | ecosystem: Environmental > Terrestrial > Deep subsurface > Rock core/Sediment | place: Rifle, Colorado... | reverse complement strand
TTTCATTTTGGCCCTTTCTTCTGGTGGTAATTGACCGGACATTCGGTCAAGGAAAAGAACAACAATATCACATCGTACACCATTTCCTCTGGTTTGTCAAGCCAAATCGCCCGTCGCCGCTTTTTGGCACCAAATTTTGTTTGACGCCTAAATCCCTCGGGTATATAATATGCACACTTAATTATAATTATTTTTATGTCAAAAACTGCATTCGAAAATGCTATGGCCCAGCTCGACAAGGCCGCGAAGATTTTAAATTTGGAGGAAAATATTTTGACGCTTCTGCGCCGGCCGAACGCACTGCATCAAGTTGATTTGGAAATAAAAATGGACAACGGCGAAAGCAAAATTTTCAAAGCCTATCGCATTCAATACAACAACGCGCGCGGACCGTACAAGGGCGGTATTCGTTATCATTGGAACGTGACGGAAGACGAAGTGAAAGCGTTGTCTTTTTGGATGACGATGAAATGTAGCGCCGTCGGTATTCCGCTCGGTGGCGGCAAGGGTGGTATTATTGTCAATCCGAAAGAGTTATCGGTGGGCGAGCTCGAGAGATTGTCACGCGCGTATATTCGCGCCTTGTACCAACATATTGGTCCGGTGCAAGATGTGCCGGCGCCGGATGTGTATACCACTCCGCAGATTATGGGTTGGATGCTTGATGAATATGAGAAATGTGTTGGTCATCACGCGCCGGGCGTGATTACAGGCAAACCGCTGTCTGTCGGCGGTTCTCAAGGGCGTGGTTTCGCGACGGCGCAAGGCGGTGTCTATGTGGTGGAGGAAGCCATGCGAAAACTTGGTAAAAATCCGAGCGACACCACGGTGGCGGTGCAAGGTTTTGGTAATGCCGGTAGTTTTATGGCGAAAATTTTGAGCGATCTCGGATATAAAATCGTGGCCGTGAGCGACAGTAAGGGTGGAATAAAATCTGCGAGCGCTTTGGATTTGGTCGCTCTCGAAAAACATAAAGAGACTACGGGTGCCGTGGCAGGATTTACGGGCACGGAAAATATCACTAATGAACAGTTACTTGAACTCGAAGTAGATGTGCTCGTACCGGCCGCGCTCGAAAATCAGATCACCGCAGATAACGCTCCGCGCATCAAAGCGAAAATTGTTGCCGAGCTCGCCAATGGCCCGACCACTCCGGAGGCTGATGAAATTTTATTTAAAAATGGTGTATTACTAATTCCGGATATCCTTACCAACGCCGGCGGCGTCACCGTGTCGTATTTTGAGCAAGTGCAAAACGCGATGAATTATTACTGGACTGAAAGCGAAGTGCTCGCGAAATTAAAACCGATTATGGTGGATTCGTTCAATGCGATTTGGGCGATGAAAGAAAAACACAACATCGATATGCGCACAGCCGCTTTCGTGGTGGCAGTGGCGCGGGTGGCGCAAGCCATGAAAGATCGCGGGTTATAATTTACTTCGACCGCTAGAAGGTAGTGACACACTCCTTATACTTCGCAGTGTCGCTTTGTCAATACCTTCTAGCGGCCTCTTTTGAAATTTTATGCCTGAACTCCCAGAAGTCGAAACCATTCGGCGCGATTTGGAAGAGAAAATTATTGGCCACAAAATCACTGCGGTCGAAATTCGCGATCGCAAAATGACAGCGGTCGCAAGCGCTGTCATCCTGACCCCGCCGACGCGGGGGAAGGATCCCTTAAAGTTTGATTCGTTTTTGTTGGGATGTAGAATCGTCAAAGTTGAACGCCGTGGTAAGTTATTGGCGTTTTTGTTATCAAATAAGAAATATCTACTGGTTCATCTCAAAATGACCGGTCAGCTAATTTATCGCGAACACGATCGAGTGATCGCCGGTGGGCACAAAATGCGGGCGAGCGATTTGGTGGTACCAAATAATTTTACGCGCGTCATTTTTTCTTTCGCCGGTGGTCGTCAGTTATTTTTCAATGATATGCGTCGATTTGGGTATGTGAAAATAGTCGACGCGGAAGAGAAAAGTCGCATTTGGGAAAATGATTTTGGGATCGAGCCGCTCACGGCGAATTTTACTTGGGAGAGTTTTAAAAAAGTATTTGTCGGGCGCAAAACTATCACCAAAGCGTTGTTGATGAATCAAAAATTGATTGCCGGTATCGGCAATATTTACGCGGACGAAATTTGTTTTTGCGCGCGCGTGTTGCCGTGGCGGCGGGCAGGGGCGTTGGGGGAGTCGGAGCTCAAAAAAATATTTACTTGCTGTACCAAAGTTTTGCAGGTGGCGATAAAAAATCGCGGCACCACCTTTAATGATTTTGTAGATAGCGACGGCAAGAGTGGTGGTCATTATGATTTTCTCAACGTGTATGAACGTGATGGTGAAAAATGCCACCGATGTAAATCAATAATAAAAAAAGCCCGCCATGCGGGGCGGGGGACACACTTTTGCGAAGTGTGCCAAAAGTAGTGACGAGATTATTTTGCGTTATTTCCGAAGCCGTCGCAGAGGCAGTCGACGAGCCCAGCGGCTATCACTGCGGTGATCTGTGAGGCTGTGCCGACTGCGAAAGCGCAAGTGACGACACAATCGGAAAGAAAAGCCAGGCGAATTTTTTGGGCACGTTTCGCGCTTTTAATAGAAATGGTCAACAGTGTGCCGCTGATATACAGTAGCGGTGTGGCCAAAACGAGGCCAAGATAGTATCTTTGTTTCATCTATAGCCCCCTTCCAAATAGCAAAGTTTAGAAGAACCGTAGTATTTCTATCATTTTAAGGTTTTTTTGTCAAATTTACCAGTTAGGTTTTGGCTAATATTAGCCAAAAGTTAAATAGTCAAGTTTTCAATGCACCACCTATCCACTTCAATTCCGCCGCCATTTCGTTCAGCGTTTTGAACCCGAGCGAAGCTCGGGGTCGGTTGTTGAGCTTTTCTTGGATAGCGTAGATATCGCGGTATGTTAATTTAGACAGGTCGGCATCTTTAGGAATATATTGTCTGATCAGCCCATTGGTATTTTCCACCCCGCCCTTCTGCCACGAGCAATAGGTGTCACAGAAGTAAGTGTCAACCTGCCAATCGTCTCGTATGGTCATATGGAGGGCACCCTCGGTGCCATTGTCAAATGTCATGCTTTTCACCGCCCCGGGCTGTAATGATTCAATAGTTCTAATTAGTGCATCTCTGGTTTCAATCGCCGTCTTGTTGGGAAGTTTGTGAATACGAACCAATTTAATCTTTCGTTCATACTGCACCGAAACTATCTCTCGCTGTTTTTTACAAATCATACTGTCTGTCTCCCAATGGCCGGCCACGCTCCGGTTGTTAATCTCCTCCGGTCGTAAATGAATGGATTGGCGTTCGGCTATCGTTGTTTTAGCTGAAGTGCGAGCATGAAACTTTTGGCGCCGCGGCTGGCCGCGGCGCAGGTGTTGGTACAATTGTTCGTACCGGCCTTCACCAGTGTAAATGTATTGGTAAATACTTTCATGACTAATTAGTTTTCCTTTAATTTCAGGAGGCGGATATTTTCTTAGTCGTCCAGCCACCTGCTTGGGCGAGCAATCTTCGGTGAGATTATTTACCACATACTGTTTTAGTTCGCGATCTTTGTCCAATTTGCGTATCCGGTTATGGCCAAGGCGTTTGTCAGCCATCGCTTGGGCGCGTTTGGCATCATACCCAGAAACACCGCCGTTCCGCTGTACCTCTCGGCTAATCACCGAATGGTCGCGGTGGATGAGGCGGGCAATTTCACGAATTCCTTGTTTACACCGCAGATAAAATTCTATCTTTTCTCGTTCGCATAATTTTAAATTTGACATAGGTGCCACCTTTATGGTTAAAACCTAATTTTACCATTTGGGTGGTGCATTGAGTATAGACTACAGGGTGTTTACAAACCCTTGACAAAAGGGTGTTTTTGTGCTATAATGGCTAGTTGTGAATACATGGAAAAGTTTACAAAACTTATTGCCCGCATCGGTTTGCGGGAGAGGAGGAATAATGAAGATCAATCTCGAGGCCATGATTTGGGTCGTTTTTGCAACGGCCGTAATGGTACTTTTGCTGGCTCCCAAAAGCTGGTACTAGCCCCCCCATCAAGCTCTTTTACGCACATGCGCCCCACCTGTTGGAGAACAGGTCGTGGGCGTTTTTTTATTCTTGATTTTTTTGGCCAAAAAGGATAAGATAACCAATGTAATTATCGTTAAGATTTCATTTTTTTGTTATGCACAAATACGATCCCGCGAAAATAGAGAAAAAATGGCAAAAATATTGGGAGAAAAATAAGGTGTTCCAAGTCAAAGAAGATATTGCCCGTCCTAAATTTTACATTTTGGATATGTTTCCGTATCCGTCCGGCGTCGGTTTGCACGTCGGCCATCCGAAGGGGTATATCGCCACCGATGTGGTCGCGCGTATGAAAATGATGCAAGGATTCAATGTTTTGCATCCAATGGGTTGGGACGCGTTCGGATTGCCGGCGGAAAATTACGCTTTGAAAAATAAAATGCATCCGGTGGTGGCGACTGCGGAAAATGTGAAAAATTTCAAACGCCAGATCGGCATGTTCGGTCTAACTTATGATTGGGAGCGAGAGATAAATACGACTGATCCGGAGTATTATCGGTGGACGCAGTGGATTTTTATTCAATTATTCAAAAAGGGTTTGGCCTTCGAATCGCACGAGCCCGTGAATTGGTGCCCGGGGTGCAAAACCGTACTAGCCAATGAGGATTTGGAAGAAGGACGGTGCGAGCGTTGCGGTTCGGTGGTGGAGCAAAAGCCATTGCGCCAGTGGGTGCTCCGCATTACCGATTATGCCGACAGATTGTTGTTGGATTTGGATTTATTACCAGAGTGGCCCGAGGCGATCAAAGAAATGCAGAGAAATTGGATCGGACGCAGTGAAGGCGCGCTCGTAAAATTTGGTATACAAAATAGTGAAGAAGTTTTGGAAGTATTTACTACTCGACCGGATACGTTGTTTGGCGCCACATACTGTGTGGTCGCGCCGGAGCACACGCTCTTGGAAAAATTCAAAACGCAGATTTCCAATTGGGAAAAAGTGATGGAATATATCGAGGTCGCGAAGCACAAAACTACGATGGAGCGCACTGAATTGCAAAAAGAAAAAACCGGTGTAGAGCTTATAGGTGTAAAGGCGGTCAATCCGGTGAATGGCGAAGCCTTGCCGATTTTTGTGGCGGATTATGTTTTGACCGGCTATGGCACAGGTGCGATTATGGCGGTGCCAGCACATGATGAGCGCGATTGGGAATTTGCGAAGAAATATAATTTGGCGATTAAACAAGTAGTAGAGAGGCCACTGTATGTCGCAAATAAATCAGCTGAAATAAAAGGAGTTGGGGAATTAAATCAACAGATCAAAGAAAAAGATGTTTGGAGTGATGTTTCTGGTAGAATGGTAAATTCTAGTTTTTTAAATAATTTGGAAGTCCCTGTAGCAAAAGTACAAATTATTCGGTATATTGAAGAGAAGAGAATTGGTGAGCGTAAAGTACAATACAAATTGCGCGATTGGGTATTTTCTCGTCAGCGTTATTGGGGCGAGCCGATTCCGCTCGTGAAATGCGGGCACTGCGGTTGGGTGACTGTACCAGAAAAAGATTTACCGCTCGAATTACCGAAGGTCGAAAGTTACGAACCGACTGGTACCGGTGGGTCGCCACTCGCCAATATTGAAAATTGGGTGAATACGAAGTGTCCGACTTGTGGCGGTCCAGCGCGACGTGAGACCAACACGATGCCACAGTGGGCGGGGAGTTGTTGGTATTATTTGCGCTATTGCGATCCGCACAATGATAAAGTTTTGATTGATAAAGAAAAAGAAAAATATTGGAACCCCGTAGATTTTTACGTCGGCGGGGCCGAGCACGCTACGCGCCATTTGATTTACGCACGCTTTTGGCACAAATTTTTGTATGATATCGGCGTGGTAAATAATCCCGAGCCGTTCACGAAATTGCGCAATGTTGGCTTGATTCTTGCCGAGGACGGTCGTAAGATGAGCAAACGTTGGAACAATGTTGTCAATCCCGACGATGTGGTGGGTGAATTCGGCGCCGATGCGATGCGTTTGTACGAAATGTTTATGGGTCCGTTCGAACAGTCGTGCGCTTGGAGCACCAAAGGTGTGGTGGGCGTGCGTAGATTTTTGGATAAAGTTTGGGTGTTGCAGGAAAAATTATCTGTCGATGCGCCGATTAATAAAAATCTCGAAACTACCTTGCATAAAACTATCAAAAAGGTGGGCGAGGATATCGCGGAGATGCGCTACAATACCGCTATCGCCAAAATGATGGAGCTCGCGAACGAGATGACCAAGCAAGAAAAAATCCGTCCAGAAGATTTTGCGTCATTTGTAAAAATTCTCGCTCCGTTCGCACCGCATTTTGCCGAGGAGTTGTGGGAGGTGTTGGGTAATAACAATAGTGTGACGCTCACCGGTTGGCCCCAGTACGATCCGACGAAAATTATTGACGAGACGATTACGCTCGCGATTCAAATCAACGGCAAATTACGCGACACACTCGACGTGCCGGCGGATATTTCCGAGGAAGATGCCAAGGCTGCGGTATTTGCCGCGGAAAAAATCCAAAAATGGTTGGAAGGCAAAGAGCCGAAAAAAATAATTTACGTCAAAGGAAAATTATTGAGCATTGTCGTGTAGGCTTATGAAGGAGGGGAGGAAAAATAAAATTTTTGGCTCCAAAAGCAAAACGTTTCTCGCGTTTTGTTTTTGTTTTATTCTCGGCGTGGGTATATTTTCCAGTTTGGAATGGGAGAAATATTGGCAGTATCGGTTATTTGTTGCCGTGTTTATAGGTGGGGTGTTATTGGTTTGGCTGTGGCAAAAAATCATGTGGCGATTTATTATTTTGTGTGTGCTATTTTTCATTTTTGGCGGTTTGCGGTTCATGTTATCGGTGCCGGATATTTCCCCAGAAAATATTGCGTATTATAATGGCGTTAGTAAAATCGTATCAGGCACAATTGTCGGCGAGCCGGACGTGCGTATTGATGCCAGTCGCTATGTATTGAGCACGGATAAAGGTAAAATTTTATTCAAATTGCCATTGTATCCTGAATACCACAGTGGCGATACCTTAAAAATAAATTGCAATCTACAAACACCCAAAAATTCTTTGGACAGCAATTTTCGTTATGATAATTATTTGGCTCGCCAAGGAATATTTAGTATTTGTGTTGGACCAAAAATTTTGAGCCAGACGTCGGGCGGTGGTCGTCGTATTTTTCTTGGTCTAAAAAATATTATCAATGAGCGCGTGGAAAAGTTGTGGCCGGAACCGGAGTCGTCGCTCGTGGCCGGTTTGCTCTACGGCGCGCGTGGTGGGTTTTCAGCCGACCTGCTTGATGATTTTTCGCGAGTTGGCATTACTCACATTATTGCTATTTCCGGGTATAATATTAGTATTATTGCAGTAGTGCTCATGTCTGGTTTGATTGGGATTGGTTTTTACCGTCGTCAGGCTTTTTGGATTTGTGTGGTTGGAATTGTTGTATTTGTTTTGTTCACCGGCGCGTCGGCTTCGGTGGTGCGGGCTGGTATTATGGGAATTATTGTACTACTGGCGCAACAGTTGGGACGTCTATCGCGGATTGGCAACGCGCTGGCGTTGACGGCGGCTTTGATGCTACTTGCCAATCCCTATATTTTGATTTGGGACGCCGGCTTTCAATTATCGTTTTTAGCCACAGTGGGGCTGGTATATTTGTCGCCACTGGTAGAAAAATTTATTCCTAAATTTATTCGACTGGAAATGATTCGAGAAACTCTTGTATCCACTTTTTCGGCAATTATTATTACTCTACCTCTTATTTTGTATCAATTTGGACGGCTTTCGCTTGTGGCCCCGCTCGCCAATGTGCTCGTGCTTTGGATTATTCCATGGTTGATGCTGTTTGGTTTTTTGTCTTTGATTATTAGTTTTGTGTTTATGCCCGTCGCGCAGGTAAGCGCGTGGATTACTGGTTTGGGGCTGAAGTACGTGATATTTATCGCGCAATGGTTTGGCGGCCAAAGTTGGTCGGCAGTGAATTTTTCTATTCCCTTATCTTTTGTCATTGTGGGGTATGTTTTTTTAGGATTTTTGGTGTATAAAAATAACACAGCCACCCATGTCCGTCAGTCGGATTAATACCGGTCGATTTGTCGAGCGGCTTTGTTTCGTGTACAATAATCCTCATATGGCTACCAAAATAAAAATTTTTCCATCGGACAGCGGTTATGATTTGGCTGCGGCGCGTTATGATGAAAAAGAGTCGTATTTGAATAGTTTTGAGAAAAATCATGTTTTCGATTTGCTCGGTGATTTGTCTGTTGGACGTGGGCGCCGGTACAGGGCGTTTGACTCTCGAGTTGTCCCAGCGGGGAGCGCTGGTGACGGCGCTCGACGTGTCGGGGAAAATGTTGCAAGTTTTGACGCGCAATAATCCCCGCATCGAAATAAAAATTGGCGATGCCGAGGATCTACCGTTTGCGGATAATACTTTTGATATTGTGGTCGCGGCGTTTTTGATTGTGCACCTCAAAGATCTGACACGGTTTTTCGACGAGGCTTATCGGGTATTAAAAGACGGCGGCAAATTACTCGTCACGAATATCAACCAAAAAGAACCGCCGGAGATAAAAACCAAGGAGGGGGTGATTAAAATCGAATCGTATTATCATCGGCCGGAAAAAGTGCGAGAAATTTTAGAACAGTTAGCGTTCGGCATTGGAAAAGAGGTTTTTGTAAAAGTGAAAGACGTGTGGGTTAATCAAATTGTTTTAGCCATTAAGTAATTATGAATAGGAGGGTGCTCGTGATATTGGTAGTTGGATTGTTTGTAATTTCTGGCCTACTTATCTACCTCCGATATTGTGCTTCAAATATCCGCTCGTCACGAGTGGTATTTTTTAATGTGGGACAGGGAGATTCAGCGCTCATCGATTTTGGCAATGGTCAAAAAATGCTTGTCGATTGCGGGCCGGATAGAAAAATTTTATCTAAGTTGGGACAATACTTGCCGTTTTATGATCGCACTATCGACTATTTGCTCATTTCTCATCCGGATTTGGATCACTATGGCGGTTGCGTTGACGTGCTCCGCCGTTATGATGTCAAAAATATTATCGAAAACGGCGCGACCAAAAGCGATCCGTATTTCCAAGTTTGGGATAAATATCGACACGATGAGGGCGCGCATTTACAGACGATTAGTGGCGCGCAAACGAAACATTTTGGTAGTAGTACTTTAGAATTTTTATCGCCAGATCCGAATTTGAACATGCCGGCCAAAGATCGAGAAGGAAATAACTTGTCGATTGTGTTTCGATTGATACAGGGTGATAAAACTATATTATTTGTGGGCGATGCGGAGGTGCCGCTCGAGAGCGCGTTGGTGCAAAAATATTGTGTCACTAGTTCCACTTGTCCGGCATTGCGCGCGGACTATCTGAAAGTGGGGCATCATGGTAGTGATAGTAGTAGCAGTGATGGGATGTTGTCGGTGGTGGCGCCGAGCGTGGCCATTATTTCGGTGGGCAAAAATACTTTCGGCCATCCCTCTTTTCGGGTGATGAAACATTTGGAACGCATCGGCGCGGACATCTGGCGAACTGATGAAAAAAATGATATAATTATTGGTGATTAGTAAATTTTATGCGTCGTTATAAATTAGAATTTATTGTCTTTGTCTGCGGGGCGGCGGTGATGATTTTGGAAATGGTTGGTTCGCGCATTGTGGCGCCTTATTTAGGCACATCGCTTATCGTGTGGACCGGAATTATTGGCGTGATTTTGGCGAGTTTGAGTATTGGTTATGCTTGGGGAGGTAAATTGGCGGATAAAAATCCTACTTTTACTCGACTGTCGCAAATAATTATTTTGTCGGCGTTTAGCGTGCTTGTGCTTGCTACCATACAGTTGTTGGTATTGGTATTTTTTTCCAATTCCACTTTGAGTCTGTACTGGCAGACGATTTTTGTCACCATTATTTTATTTGCGCCTTCCAGTATTTTGTTGGGCATGATTTCTCCATATGCAGTACGTTTGAAGATGAAAGATGTGGCCACCTCCGGTGCGCTCGTGGGTAATTTGTATGCTATTTCTACTGTCGGTAGTATTGTGGGGACATTTTTAGCCGGCTTTGTACTGATGGCTTTTTTTAATCACATTAAAATTTTGTTGTTTATCGGCATTGCTCTTGTGCTAGTATCTTTTTTGTCAGATTATCGGAGTTGGCGTTGGGTCAAATTGTTTGCGGTGATTATGTTTTTTTCAGCTTTCGCTTTTGATGATGTTTTTGTGCATTATAGCGCGTTGCTTGGTTTGCGAGATATCAACACATCGTACAATCGCGTGTTGGTGCAAGATATTGTGAATCAGATCAGCAATCGTCCGGTACGGCTTTTGAAGACAGATAAGGGTGGTTTTCAGTCAGCAATATATCTAGACAGTACGCCCGCTGAATTGGTTGCCGAGTATAATAAATATTATGATTTGGCGAAATATTTTAATCCGAATTTAAATACCGTACTCACCATTGGGGGTGCGGCCTATAATTATCCGCGTCATTTTTTAGAGAAGTTTCCGAGTGCCAGCATGGATGTGGTAGAGATCGACCCGGGCATGACCAAAATTGCCCAGCAATATTTTAGTTTGAAGCCGGACGATCGTCTAAATGTGTTTCACGAAGATGGTCGAGTTTATCTAAATAAAAATAAAAAATCATACGATGCGATTTTTGTTGATGCGTTTAGCTCTTGGTATGCGGTACCACACCACCTCACCACCTTGGAATCGGCTCGGGCAATGTATCGGTCGATGAGTGATGGCGGGGTAGTGACTATGAATTTGATTTCTGCTATCGATGGTGATGGTGGTAAATTTTTTCGCGCGGAGTATCGCACTTTGAAAGTCGTATTTCCCCAGGTGTATGTATTTCGTGTGTATGATACTGTTGCCGCCGATCAGGTGCAGAATATTATTTTACTGGCCACGAAATCGGATCGACAAATGGATTTCAAAAGTGATGATGTTGAAATGCGGAGACTTTTGAGCAATTTATATACTAAAAATATTTCCGAGGATGTGCCGGTACTGACCGATAATTATGCGCCGGTGGAGAGTTATTTGGCGAAATTGGCTATGACAAAAATATGATAAAAAAATTCGCACTGACAACCTATTTGATGTTTACTGTTATTTTTTTATTGCCAGCGTCCGCGACGTGGGCGGCTACTGATTCGGATCGCGATGGTTTGTCTGATGAAATAGAAGCGCAATTGGGCACCGATCCCAGCAATCCCGATACTGACGGCGACAAATATCCGGACGGCATTGAAATTAAAAATGGTTTTAGTCCGTTCGAGGGCAATCGCAGTCGTGATATTAAAAGAACAACGGAAGTGAATTTAAGCGCTCAAAAATTTTATTATTCCGTCAATGGGGTGCGGATTGGGGAAATGCTCACCTCTACCGGGCGACCAGGTGTGAATACGCCGGTGGGGGAGTACAAAATTTTGAAAAAAATTCCAGTGAAAACATATTACACTATTACCGGTGGTAGTTATCCTAATACCAAATGGAACATGTTGTTTGAGGCTAAGCGCGGTTTGTATTTACACGGCGCTTATTGGCACAATGATTTTGGCATTCGTCCGCGCAGTGGCGGATGCGTAAATTTGAAAACGGCCGACGCCGCTGTGATGTATAAATTTTTGGATGTTGGCGACAAAATAAAAGTTTATGGTAAAACGCCGACCAAACCAATTAAGCTTGCCAAAGTAAAGAAATAAGATACAAATATTTGACAAGCGTCTTACACTGTGGTATCCTATTGACAATGTAGTGTAAAGCGCTTAATCGAAGGCGCTTTTTTATATCTAATTTGTATTAATTAAAAAATTATCATATATATGTCAGAAATCACCAAAGCCATTCAAGCCCTTTGTGATGAAAAAGGGTTGTCGTACGATGTGGTGCTTGCCACCATTGAGACCGCACTGGCGGCCGCTTATCGCAAAGATTTTGGCAACAAACAACAGAATATCAAAGTGAAATTTGATCCCGATACCGGCGATATGCAGGCTTGGGATGTGAAAACTATCGTCGCGGATATCGCAGATGAAGTACTCGAAAAAGCTCAGGAAGAATTAGCAGAACGCCGAGAAAAAGCGCGCGAAGAGGGACGTGAGCTCACCGAAGAAGAGGTGGTTGATTTGCCGCATTTCAATCCGAAGACCGATCTGATGGTGACACCGGCCAAAGAATTCACCAAGAAGCCGAAAGTGGGCGAAGTGCTCGAGATTCCGCTTGAGATCACTCATGAGTTTGGTCGTATGGCCGCTCAGACCGCGAAGCAAGTGATTATTCAAAAAATTCGTGAAGCCGAACGCGGCATGGTGTTTGAAGATTTCAAGAGCCAAGAAGGTCAGGTGATTTCTGCAATTATTCAACGTGTCGAAGGTCGCAAGGTGCTAGTGGATATCGGCAAAGTGACCGGTGTGCTTTTTGCAGAACAACAAGTACCACGCGAACATTATCGTCCGGGCGCCAAGATGAAATTTTATGTGGTATCAGTGAATATGACTACGCGTGGTCCGGAAATTTTATTGTCGCGCAATCATACTAATTTGGTGAAAGAAGTGTTTACTCAAGAAATTCCAGAAATCGCCGACGGTGCGATCGAAGTCAAAGGAATCGCGCGCGATGCTGGCTGGCGTTCGAAAGTCGCGGTATGGACATCTGATCCAGCCATCGATCCGATTGGTTCATGTATTGGTCAGCGCGGCAGTCGTATTAATACTATCATCGAAGAATTGGGTGGTGAAAAAATTGATATTATTCAGTTTAGTGAAAATACCGAAGAATATATTGCCAAATCTTTATCTCCGGCCAAAGTGTTGCGGGTAGAGTTGGATGAGCCGAATAAAATTGCCAGTGTTTATGTGGCGGCCGATCAGTTTTCTTTGGCGATTGGTCGTAGTGGACAAAATGTGCGTTTGGCTTCGCAGTTGACTGATTGGAAAATCAATGTGAAAGAAGAGGGTGGTACCCAAGAATTGTCGAGTGACGAGGTGGTGGTGGAGCCGGAAGTTGAAGTAGGGGTAGCAAAAGAAGAATAAGTATTATTTATGTTCTATCTTTTCAATTTAATTTTATATCAACCTATTTTCAATTTGTTCGTCGGGTTGTATAATGTTTTGCCCGGGCACGATGTGGGGGTGGCGATTTTGGCGATTACGGTGATTATTCGAGTGATTGTATATCCTCTGACGAATTCTTCTATCAAGGCGCAAAAATCGATGCAAGATTTACAGCCGAAGATGGAAGCGCTCAAAAAAGAGTACAAAGATGACAAGCAAAAACAGGCGCAAGCGCTCATGGAACTCTACAAAGAACACAAAGTCAATCCGTTTGCCTCTTGTTTGCCGCTATTGATTCAATTACCAATTTTGATTGCCCTCTACACTGTGATGCGTGACGCTTTAGCGTCAAAGGGTTTGACGGATGTTTTGTACGGTTTTGTCATGAATCCAGGTACGATCAGTCCGCTCTCGCTCGGTTTTTTTCATATGGATCAGCCGAATATTTATTTGGCGGTACTCGCCGGCGCAGCTCAATATGTACAGGCTAAGATGAGCCTGGCCAAACAACCTCCCAAAGATGCCGGTCCGGGCGCCAAAGATGAAAATATGGCCGCGATGATGAGCAAACAGATGCTCTATATGATGCCGGTGATGACGGTGGTTATCGGCGCCAGTCTGCAATCGGGATTGACTTTGTATTGGCTGTTATCCACACTACTGATGATCGCGCAACAGTGGTGGATGTTTCGCAAAAAAGATGTGGGCGCGGTGCCGCCGATTACGCCGTCCGGCAACATTATCGAAGGTCAAATTGTGAAATAATTTAGCCAAAGAAGCTGCTCAAACAAAATTAGCCTTTGGCGGGGGCTTTTTTTGTTTTGGATATTTAGTTATAATACAGCCATGCAAAAGGAACTGGAACAATCAATTCTTAAAACTTTGGCCTATTTCGATATCGCCAATTATCCGCTCACCAAAGAGGAAATTTTTCGATATTTATGGCAACCGCCACGTCTTTCGTGTGCGGATTTTTTGGCGCAATTTTTTGAGCAAAACATGCGTTGGCAGGAAAAATATGGCTATTATTTTTTGCCTGGCCGAGAAGAAATAATGGAAAATAGACGTAGGCGCTTGGTGGCTAGCGCGCGAAAATTGAAAAAAGCGAAACGCGCGGCCGGATTGATCGCGTCGGTGCCGTTCCTCGCCGCGATTTTTGTATGCAATTCAGTCGCTACTGAGCAAGCCAGGCCGGATAGTGATATTGATTTTTTTATCGTCACGACGCCTGGGCGCATTTGGATTGTGCGTTTTTTTACCAATTTAATTTTGCGTATTTTTGGTTTGCGTACTTATGGACAAAAGCGGGCCGATCGGATTTGTTTGTCTTTTTTTGTGGACAGCGATCATTTGAATTTACGTCCGCATGTGGTCGCTGATAGTGATATTCATTTTATTTATTGGTTGCAACAGATGGTGCCGCTGTACGATTCGAATAATTTATATAATAAATTTTTGCAAGCCAATAATTGGATCGCAAATTTTACTCCTCATGTTGGCAAAGCGGCCGTCACAGTATCGAGTGTGGCGGTGACAAATTCTGCGATCGGACGGTGGTGGAAAAATATTTGGGGTAGAATGTGGCACGGGTCTTATGGCGATATGGTGGAAAATCAAGCAAAACAACTGCAAATGCACGCGATGAAAAAAACGATCAAACAACTGGCGAGCGTTGCCCCGAAAAATGTGGTGATCGCCGACGGGGTGATCAAATTGCATGAAACGGATACGCGTGAGGAATATCTAAAAAATTGGAAACAAAAACTCATTGAAATATGTTGAAAAAAATTGTTAATTGGCTGTTGTTGCTATTATTATTTTTACTGCCATGGCAGACACGGTGGATTTACGATCCAGCGACGCTTAATGGTGATTATTGGGAATATGGCACCGCCAGTTTTTATGGTACGGAAATTTTGTTGTGGATGATAGTGATTTTATTTTCTATTTATTATTTTCGCCGGAGAGATTTTTGGGCACGGCTCACGAGCAGGGTTAGGTTCCAAAAACAGCGTTGGTCGTTGCTTTTAGGGCTCGCGGTTTTGATGGCTTTCATGTTGTCTTTGGGCAAAAGCGTCGCGCCCGAAATTTCCTACAATCATTTTTTGTGGATTTTGGGCGGTCTTTGTGTCGGGGTGGTGATGATAATTTCTTGGGATAATAGCGCGCGTGATTTCCGGCGGGGTTTGGTTGCTTTTTGGTTGGGCGCGGTGGTACAAGGTGGTTTTGCAATTTGGCAATTCGCCGTTCAATACAGTCCGGCGAATAAATGGTTCGGACTGGCGTCACATTTTCCTTGGCAAGCGGGCGCGAGTGTGATCGAAGTCGGGGGCGAACGTTGGTTGCGCGCTTATGGGAGTTTGGGTGGACCAAATCCGCTGGGAATTTATTTGGCGGTAGCTTTGATGATTGGTTTGGTGTTGTATCTGATCACCAAAGAGTGGAAATATCGGATACCTCTCGCCGTCGGACAGATTTTTATTTTGACCGGATTATTTTTTACATTTTCGCGGGGGGCGTGGTTGGCCGCCGGTGTTGGGATAATGGCGATGATTTTGGTTGGCGCAAAAACTAATCGCGGCGCATTGCGTGATTTAGGCAGACAAATATTTTATTACCTTATTGCCGGCGTGGTGTTCGTCGGATTATTTTGGCCGATGCTATCGGTGCGTATCGATGCCACTGCGCGTTTAGAAAAAAAATCGTTGTCCGAACGGCAAGAACAAATTTCCACGGCGGTAGATATTATCGCCGCGCATCCGTGGCTCGGAGTGGGGGAGGGGGCGTACACTTACGAGTTGTATCGTCGTCAGCCGCATCTCTCCGGTGGGAATTATCAGCCGGTACATAATATTTATTTGTTGGCGCTCGCGGAATTGGGGATTTTTGGCAGTGCGTTGTTTTTGGTTTTGGGTATGTGGCTCTTCAGAAAGATAATGGGCAATAATATTTGGTTTGCGCCGGTAATTTTGACGCTGGTAGTGGCTGGTATGTTTGATCATTGGGCTTGGAGTATCGCCCCTGGGGTGATGTTCTGGTGGATAATATGGGCGTTCGGTATGGTGCGCACAGGAAAAATGTGGGCAAACGGTGGACAGACAGTGGATGACAAGAATTGACACAAAACCGGCCCCGAGGTATGATAATATGACCTAAAAGTCAGAGAAGGGGGGCCAGCACTCCCGATTCGCCATTGTTTTAAGCTTCGTCTAGACAGGCATAGTTTAAACGTTATGTGGTCGGTTAGGAGAGCTTTCCCCCTGCTCTGATTTTTTAGACAATTTTTTATTAACTATTTATCTATGCAAATCAAACCGCTCGGCGACCGCGTCCTCGTTCGCCCGAAAAAGGAGGAAGAAATTACCGCGTCCGGAATTGTTTTGCCGGATACCGTGGATAAAGAAAAAAAAGCCGAAGGTGAAATTGTGGCCGTGGGTAATGGTGATGCCATTGCTAAACTCGGGCTCGTAGTCGGCGTCAAAGTTTTGTTCAAAAAATCGGGAGGGGAAGAAGTGAAAATGGGTAAAGGCAGAGACGAAGAAACTTACAAAATTTTATTTGTATCAAGCGATGACAAAAGCGATGTCGTCGCTATTGTTGAATAATTAAAAAATATGTCCAAACAAATTTTATACTCCGAAGACGCTCGCCACAAATTATTGCGTGGCGTGGATACCCTCGCGAACGCGGTGAAAATCACTCTCGGTCCGAAAGGCCGCAATGTGGTGCTCGATCGAGGTTTTGGCGCTCCGACTATTACCAAAGATGGTGTGACGGTGGCCAAAGAAATCGAAGTGGAAGATAAGTTCGAAAATGCCGGCGTGGAACTCGTAAAAGAGGTCGCCAGCAAAACCAATGATGATGTGGGCGATGGCACCACTACCGCGACCGTGCTCGCGCAAGCGATCGCGCGCGAAGGGGTGAAAAATGTCACTGCCGGTGCCAATCCGGTGGCTGTGAAACGCGGTATCGATAAATGTGTCGACGCGATCGTGAAAGAACTCAAAGAAAAAATTTCCAAACCGGTGACCGATAATGAAATCGCCGACGTGGCTTCTATTTCCGCCAATGACAAAGAAATTGGTATGAAAATTGCCGAAGCGATGAAAACTGTTGGCAAAGACGGTGTGATTACCGTAGAAGAGTCGCCGAGTTTTGGGATGGAAATCGAGACCGTACAAGGCATGCGTTTCGATAAGGGCTATGTGTCGGCGTATATGGTGACCAACACCGAACGGATGGAAGCCGAATACAGCGATCCGCAAATTTTAATCACTGACAAGAAAATTTCTTCGATTCACGACATTTTGCCTTTGCTCGAAAAGATCGCGCAAGGCGGCAAAAAAGAAATTGTGATAATTGCCGATGATGTCGAGGGTGAGGCGCTCGCTACTTTTGTAGTGAACAAACTGCGCGGTACTTTTAATGTGCTCGCAGTGAAGGCGCCTGGTTTTGGCGATCGACGCAAAGAAATGCTCCAAGATATTGCTATTTTGACTGGCGGTACCGTCATTACCGAAGAAATGGGTCGTAAATTGGACAGTGCGGATTTGGCCGACCTCGGCAGCGCGCACAAAATTATTGTCACCAAAGAATTTACTACGATTGTCAAAGGTAAAGGCGATGAACAAATGATCAAAGATCGTGTGGCGCAAATTAAAAATGCCATTGAAAAAACCGACAGTGATTTTGATAAAGAAAAATTACAAGAACGTCTAGCCAAACTTGCCGGTGGGGTGGCGATCATTCGGGTGGGCGCCGCGACCGAGACGGAAATGAAAGAAGTGAAACATCGCATCGAAGACGCGGTCGGCGCTACCAAAGCGGCTGTCGAAGAGGGTGTGGTGCCGGGCGGTGGTGTGGCCTTGTTGCGCGCCATCAAAGCGCTGGATGGTTTGAAATTAGAAACCGAAGAGGCGGTCGCGATAAATATTTTACGTCGTGCCCTAGAAGAGCCGATCCGTATGATTGCGCAAAATGCCGGTGTGGATGGCGCAGTGGTAGTGGAAGAAGTCAAGCGCAATTCCGGTAATCATGGTTATAATGCCGCTACCAATGAATATGGCGATATGGTGAAGTGGGGTATTATTGACCCGACCAAAGTGACGCGCTCGGCTTTGCAAAATGCGGCTTCGATTGCTGGCATGCTTCTGACCACTGAATGTGTTGTCACCGATATCCCGAAAAAAGAAGATGAACACGCGCACGGCGGTATGCCGGGCGGTATGGGAATGGGTGGTGGTATGGGTGGAATGTATTAAACCCAAATGTCATTCCGAGCGAGGAGCGAAGCGACGACGAGGAATCTCAGTCTCAATCACTCAAAACCAAAGAACGGATCACAAGTCCGTTCTTTTAGTTTGATTTTTTATTTTTATTCAGGTAGAATAGCCGTATGCCAATGAAAATTATGAACAAGAAAATTTGGTTAATTATTTTTGTTATCTTGATCGCCGCGGGGGTGGTTGTTTTTGGTAGTGTGCAAAAATTGAGTGAGCCGTCGACTGTTGTGACTACACTGCCCAATAGTGAAAATTTTCGCAATCTAAATATTGTGCCTGGTCAAAAAATTACCAGCCCCCTCAAAATTACCGGTGAGGCCAAGGGTGTTTGGTTTTTTGAAGCCATCTTCTCGGTATTTTTGGTAAATTGGGACGGACTGATCATTGCGCAAGGAATTGCCCAGGCAAAATCAGATTGGATGACTACGGATTTTGTGCCATTCGAAGTGGAACTAAAATTTACCAAACCGGATTATAAAAACAACGGTACGATAATTTTTAAAAAAGATAATCCGTCAGGGTTACCACAATACGAAGCGGCGTATGAAATGCCAATTTTATTTGAATAAATTATGATTACCGATATTATTGAAATACTCGCCAATTTTGTGATAAGCGTCATCGGTTTTTTCGGGTATACCGGCGTATTCTTTCTCATGCTCGTAGAAAGTTGTGGTATCCCGATGCCGTCGGAGGTGATTATGCCATTTTCGGGATTTTTGGTAGCGAAAGGGCAGATGGGTTTTTGGGCGGTGGTTTTTTTGGGAACATTTGGCAATTTGGTGGGTTCGCTGATCGCGTATTATATTGGCGATTGGGGTGGCCGGCCACTACTCGAAAAATATGGTAAATATGTTTTGATCTCCCGGCATGATTTGGATTTGGCGGACAGATTTTTTGCGCGTTATGGTCAGCTCGCGGTATTTTTTGGCAGACTACTACCGGTGGTGCGTACATTTATTTCTTTTCCGGCTGGCGTGGCGAAAATGGATATCAAGAAATTTTCTTTTTATACTTTTATTGGCGCTTTCCCGTGGTGTCTGCTGTTCGCCTGGCTCGGAGTGAAGATGGGCGCCAATTGGGATTTGATCCGCGCGAAATTGCACAATTTTGATTTGTTGATGGCTTTTTTGATCGTGGTGGCAGTTGGCTGGTATATTTATCGGCATTTGAAAAATAAACGAAAGTATGTGGCATAATCTAATATTAAACATAATTCATTTTTTTTCGATTTTTCCCCACGAACTCGCGACTTTTTTGCTGGGCATGGTACCGATTGGGGAGGTGCGTTTGGCTTTGCCGGTCGCGATTTTGCGCTATCGCCTCCCGGTGTGGGAAGCGTATTTGCTCGCGGTGGCAGGCAATATTATTCCGGCGTTTATTATCGCCGCCGGCGCTGATAGTTTTCATCGTTGGGTCAATAAACGCGCGGCGCGTTGGGGTAAGGATTGGGCGGATTATCTCGCAGATATCCAAAAAAAGTTTTCCGGTCATTATGTGAAATATGGTTTGTGGGGACTGCTCATATTCATCGGTTCCAGTTTGCCGGGCACCGGCGCATATACTGGCGCGATTGCGGCTTTTGTGTTTGGTATCCCATTCAAAAAATCCTGGCCATATATTTTGGGAGGCGTGATGGTATCCGGGCTCATTACTTTGCTACTTACTGTTGGTTTTGACAAGATTTTTTAACATGTAATCACTTTGTCATTTCGACCCGCAGAGAGAAATCTCTGTCCAACGTGTTGTCATTTCGACGACACATTCACTTGCGTTCAGTGTAAACTCTGGAGAAATCCCTATCATACGTATTGTCATTTCGACCCGAAGGGAGAAATCTCTGTCCCAATCAATTATGTCAAGAAATTATAATTATTATGTTTATATAATGGCCAGTGTCAGCGGCGTGCTTTATGTAGGTGTCACCAATAATTTAATTCGTAGAGTTGAAGAACACAAAAATGAGACGGTTGATGGTTTTAGTAAAAAATACAAAACTCATAAATTAGTATATTACGAATGGTTTACCGATGTTAATTGTGCTATCTTGAGGGAGAAAGAAATTAAGAAATGGAGGCGCGAAAAGAAAATTTATTTGGTAGAAAAAGAAAATGATCGTTGGGGTGATTTGAATGGTAATTTAATTGGCAAGTGATTGTGGACAGAGATTTCTCCTGTGTCGTCGAAATGACAACGGTGAACGGGACAGAGATTTCTCCTGTGTCGTCGGAATGACAACGGTGAGTAGAAATAACAAGTAGTATGAATTTATCTGAATTACAATCAAAAATCCAGTCGGCGATGGCATTGTTAAAAATCGACGATTTGAAAAATAAAATGGCGCAATTGGAGACCGAAATGTCCGCGCCGAATTTTTGGGCTGATCAAAAAACCGCGCAAAATATCGCGCAGGATTTTTCGGATATCAAAAATGAGGTGGAGAAGTGGGAAAATTTGGCCAAACGCGCGCAAGATTTGTTGGAATTATCAGAATCAGGCGACGAATCGCTCGCGAGTGAGATCGAAAAACAAACCACCGAGCTGGCCAAAGAATACGAAAATTACGAATTATCACTTCTGCTCAACGGCCCTTACGACAAAAATAATGCGATCGTGGCCATTCATTCCGGCTCGGGCGGTACCGAGGCGCAAGATTGGGCGGAGATGCTTTTGCGGATGGTGCTCCGGTTTGGTGAAAAGATGAAATGGAAAACGGAAATTCTCGACGAAGCGCGCGGACAGGAGGCTGGATACAAATCAGTGATGTTCAAAGTTACCGGACGCAACGCGTATGGCTATCTCAAATCCGAACACGGCACGCATCGGCTCGTGCGCATTTCGCCGTTTGACGCGGAAAAAATGCGCCA
>Ga0208373_1002349_pt1 | contig 21302 bp, 20 predicted proteins | sample RifOxyC2_FD_184036 | JGI IMG/M metagenome (GOLD analysis project Ga0208373, IMG submission 184036) | Soil microbial communities from Rifle, Colorado - Rifle Oxygen_injection C2 (SPAdes) | ecosystem: Environmental > Terrestrial > Deep subsurface > Rock core/Sediment | place: Rifle, Colorado... | reverse complement strand
TCCAAAACCCGTTATAACATCCGTCTGGCTGAAAAAAAAGGCGTCGTTGTCCGTGAAATGTCGAATGACGAGGGTTTTAAGATTTTTTCTAAGCTTTACTTTGATACCTGCAAACGTCAAAAATATTTTGGCCACACTCCCAAATATCATAAAATCGTTTGGGAGAGTTTGAAAAATGATATCGCCCATATTTTAATTGCGTTTTATAACGATGTACCGTTGGCCGCTTATGAATTATTCTATTTTAAAAATACTTTGTATTATCCTTATGGTGGAACATCCTTGGAATACCGGAATTTAATGGCTTCAAACTTATTGATGTGGGAGGCAATTAAACTTGGAAAAAAATTGGGAGCCCAAAATTTTGATATGTGGGGCTCACTCGGGCCAAACTATGACCAGTCGAACGATTGGGCAGGGTTTACAAAATTTAAAGAAGGCTACGCCACCAAATTTACGGAATTTGTGGGAAGTTATGATCTGGTCGTTAGCCCGATGCTATACAAAATTTATAACGTAATTTATTCGCTACGCGGGATCTACCTAAAATTGAGACTGTTTTGAAAACATATCCTCAAGAATAGAAAGAGGAGCCTCTAATGCGGCCACCGCTCCTTGACCCGAAAGAGATCTTGCCATATCTTCATCAACACTTCCGTCGACTTTTGTTTTATCAGAAACATAATAAACCATTCTTGGATCTCTATAATCTTTTTCTCTTCCAAGTCTTATCAACTCTTTTTTTATATCTTCAAAAACTTTTTGTAAATGCCAAGATTCTGAATCAAGCAATACTCGTATTTTTCCACCTGATTCTATTTCAAATTTTTTTATGAGTTCAATAATAGTCAAAATGTCTTCTTTTGTCTGGGAAAGTACACCGTTGGTAGACATAATTATTGTTGCTAAATCGGCTTTTGGAATTACAAACATGCTTTCTGGATGTATTGCATTAATTATTTTTTGAATAATATTATTTCCAATTTCTCCTACTCTACTAAAATAGTCTGCCAAAACAACTCTTCCTCTTTCAATTCCGTTGCCTTCTTCGTCTATCACCGCACCAACCTTACCAAAAAAACCGATATTTTTTACCCCTAATTTTTGATTAAATAACCATGTTAGCGGATATACATTCTCTCCCAAAGGATATGACATTGATAAAATTTTTGATTTGTTATTCAATAAATTAAAAAATAATTTTCTTATCTTATTTTGTTTAATATTTTTTATAAGTGACGGATCAACAGCACCAAAATCTATTATATCCACAGGACATCCTAATCCCGTATCTTTTGAATCCACTATTCTATGTCTAAACGTTTTAATTGTATTTTCAAGCGAATCCTTAAAAACATCTAATTCTTTTAATTCTTCATTTTGACCTTTTTTATATTGATTAAGAAACTGATGAGCGCGAAAAATTCGGATAATATCTTTATTTTCTTCACCCCACACATTTATTATTTCTGCTTTGAGTTCTTCTCTAACATTAGCAGGGGCTAACTGATATATTCTATCAATTTGTTGCTGATCAAATAATCCAAGTGTTAGAAGCAAAGGAATACTAAAATCATTCCCGTAGATAAGGTGTTCCGGTATTTTAAAACCCTTTGATTCGGCTTCTCTTTTGATTGTCCTGACCGCATCAAGGACGGTATCTTGATCACGGGTAAGCGAATCTTCATCAAGGTTAGCTGACTTATAATCATATGTTTGCCAAGGCGGTAAAAGGGAAAAATTTTGCGAACGAGTTAAAGTCATACTCTCTCCAGACGTCGCCCAAATATATATTGACTTTTTTTTGAATTCTTCGTAATATTTAGGATTTCTAGAAGCTTTTTTATTGCTATACTCTTCAAAACTAAAACCTAAAGCTTTTAAATCTTTATCCAATTTTATTCCCGCTTCACCTTTAATATCAAAAACACTATTCTTGATTCTATCCTTATAGAATTCGACAAACGATAAATATTTAACTAATTCAAAAGCATCAATATAATTGTCCTCTACCGAATGCTTCAGAAGATAAGTTATGTGTGTTCGATCTTCTTTATCTTTATCAACCCGATAATTTCTCGATCTTTTATCAGCCGTCCTAATATTCTGCTCTGTAGCACCCGAATAAAAATCTGCGGCGTTATCAGTGAAGTGAATTTCTGCGTCAGCTAAAAGTCCAATGTCTTCTTTTTTTACTAATCTTGGAAGGACATAGGTGGCTTTTTCCGTTAAAACATTAATTGAAGGGCTTTCTTCCTTGCCGAAAAACGCCGGATGATAGTATCCGTTTTCAAAAAGCTGTTTTAATTCAGTGTGACCGTAAGTCTTACTTTGTTTCGAATCGGCCAAATCGGCCATAATATTCCAACAAAACTGCTCCGCAATAGATGTGTCATTTATATCTCTTTCACCTTTACCCGCGCTATGATTTGTAAAATAATCCCGGAAAGGTACATGTGTAAATTCTCCATTCGACGGGTCACAAATTAATTTTGATAATTCTGATGATGGCATATTAATCCTATAATAATATCAGTATGAAGTTGTTATTGCAAGATTAATTAGCAATTTTACTTTTCAGCGCCACCTTCAATACCTGATCGACGTGGTCGACGTAGTGGAACTGCAAGTCTTTAAGAACTGACTGAGGAATATCCTCTAAATCTTTTTTGTTATCTTTCGGAATAATCACTGTTTTAATACCCGACCTGTGAGCGGCGATTATTTTTTCTTTAATTCCACCAATTTCAAGAGCTCGACCTCTAAGTGTTATTTCTCCCGTCATCGCCACCGTCCTGATTGTTGGTGTTTTGGTCAATGCTGATATCATCGCGGTCGCAATCGCCAGTCCCGCTGACGGTCCATCCTTTGGTACGGCCCCCTCCGGCACATGGACATGAATATCAATTTTATGATAGAAATCTTCTTTGAGTCCAAACTGTTTCCATCGTGGTCGGATGTAAGACAGTGCAGCTTGACAGGATTCTTTCATCACCTCACCAAGGTGACCGGTAAGAGTCAACCCGCCTTTACCCGGCATGATGGCTACTTCGATAAATAAAATATCTCCACCGGCTTGAGTCCACGCCAGTCCGGTCGTAATCCCGATTGTATCTTTTGCCTCAATCATTGAATTGGAATACTTGAATGGTCCCAGATATTTTGCAATATCTGTTTGACCAATATCTTTATTCTTCACTTTCTTTTCTATAATCTCACGGGTTAGCTTTCTAAAAATTGTTGAAATTTGTCTTTCCAAATCGCGAACTCCCGCTTCTCTTGTATATCTCCGGATAATTGTTTTAACAGCCGTATCGGTGATTGAGCCTTCTTTATTATTTAAACTGCTGGCATCTAACTGTTTTTGAACCAAATGAGTCTTGGCAATGTTAAATTTTTCGTCTTCCGTATATCCTGGAAAATGAATTACTTCAAGTCGATCAAGCAAAGCATTTGGAATAGTATCCAACATATTGGCTGTCGTGATAAAAAAAACATCGGACAGATCAAAAGCCACTTCCAGATAATGATCAGAAAATGCATGATTTTGCTCCGGATCAAGTGCTTCAAGCAAGGCGGACGATGGATCTCCACGGTAATCTTTTCCTATCTTGTCAATTTCGTCTAACATAAAAACCGGATTTTTTGTCCCGGCCTGTTTTATCCCCTGTATCATCCTACCGGGAAGAGCTCCAACATAAGTCCGGCGGTGACCGCGGATTTCCGCTTCGTCACGAATTCCTCCAAGAGACATCTTTACAAACTTTCGACCCAAGGCTCTTGCGATTGATTTACCCAATGATGTTTTTCCGACTCCCGGTGGGCCCACAAAACAAAGGATCGTCGGCTGTCTGCCCTTGGTTTTTCCAACCTTCTCTTTTATCTTTCTCATTTCAAGGACAGCTAAATACTCAAGAATTCTTTCTTTAATTTTTTTGAGTCCATAATGATCTTCATCTAATATTTTTTCAGCTGCGTTTATTTCAATATTATTTTCTGAAGATGCTGACCAGGGAAGATCAACTAACCAGTCCAAGTAGGTCCTAACATAAGACGCTTCCGGATTAAACTGGGACATTTGCTTTAAGCGTTTTAATTCTTTCTCAGCTTTTTCCTCAACTTCTTTTGGCATCTTGGCTTTCTTGATTTTTTCCCGATATTCCGACGTATCTTTATCTTCACCTTTTTCACCTAACTCCTCTTCAATCGTCTTCATTTTTTCTCTCAAGATCGACTCTTTCATTCCCTTATCAAATTTTTTCTGAGTCTTTGAGGTTAGGCTATATTCAATTTCAAGAACTTTAATTTCCCGATTGACAAAGTCTACTTCTTTTTTTAACTTTGTTTTCAAATCTATTTCTTCGAGCAACATCTGTCTTTCTTGAGGTTTTAAATCTAAGACAACCGCGATTTGATGGGCAAAATTAACCGGATTATCAGTATTGAGAATATTCATTAAGAAGACAAAGTCGACCGTCTTGCCCAAATTAATTGCTTTTTTTATCTGGGTGGAAATATATCTGATCATGGCTTTGATTTCATCGTCTTCGATAACACTTTCTTTCACTACCTCAACTTTTGCTTCAAACCAGGCGTCTTCTTTTGTAAAAGATATTATTTTGACAATTTCAATCCCTTTGACTAATGCATTTATTTCTCCTTTATCTCCAGGGACGGTTTTATCAATTGTTGCCATAACGCCGATTTGATAAAGTTCACCTGCTTTAGGATCGTCGGCTGCCGGGTTTTTTTGCATCAATAAAATAACTTTTCGGTCGCGACGAAGTGCTTCATTGATCGCAGCCACGCTTTTGACTCTTCCAAAAACTAAGACGTTCTCTGTCCCAGGAAAAACTATTCCATCGCGTACGGGTGCGACTGGATAAACGGATTGTCCTAACGCTCCAATTATAAATGCCATATGTTTTAGCAGTATAACAAAGTAATTGCTAACTGTCAAGACCCTTTTTTTGAGGCTAAACCTATAGTATTATAGACTTCTAATACCCTCTAAACTTATATAATCGTTCAACTAACTTAATCTATTTTAAATAAATAATTTTGCAATTTTATCAAAGTCCGTAAATCTCTTTTTCTCGACTAAAGTATTTTCTTTGAGTTGTAAAAGTTGATCGGTATAGGTCGGTTTTTCTGTTTGATAAATAATTCCTAATGGAAATTTTTCTTCGTTAATCTCTAAGCTTTTTTGGACGGCTGTTTTAAAGTCACTTTTTTGGTAATTTCCGTCAAGTTTATATGCGCGTTTTAAATAATATTGATAAGTGTTAACTTTATTAAAAGTTACACAGGGTTGAAGAATATTAATAACCGAAAAACCCTTATGTACTATCCCCGCTTTGATCATGGCGATTGAATGAAGGGCGTCCCCGGCAAAACTCTGGGCTACAAAAGTGGCGCCTGAAGTAATTGTTAAAGCCAATGGATTAATCGGTGTTTCTAAGATTCCGTTTGGTGTCGATTTTGATTTAAATCCTTTTTGGGCCGTTGGAGCTACCTGGCCCGTCGTTAAGCCATAAACACCATTATCATGGACTATAACGGTGATATCATGATTGCCACGGCAAGCGTGAATCAAATGATTTCCTCCTTCACCATAACAATCCCCGTCCCCAACAATGGCAATGACTGGCATTTTATGATTGGCGATTTTTATCCCGATTGCATTTGGTAAAGCCCTTCCATGAAGTGAGTGGATTGCATAAGCATTTAAAAAATCATTCATGTTTCCCGAACAGCCGATTCCAAAAACAGCCGCCACCGCGGAAGGACTCAAACCTAATTGAATAAGCGCCTGCTTAATTGCAATCCCGATTCCCCAGTCCCCGCACCCGGGACACCAGGTGGGATTATATCCGCTGAAATCTTGAATCGTACTTGTGTTCATATAATATTTATAATTTCCTCCGCCGTGATCGGCCTTCCATCATATCTTAATATTTTTTCTTTAATCTCAACCCCCGTCTCCATCGTTAGTAACTTTCCAAACTGTCCCCAGGAATTATTTTCTACCAAAATATATTTTTTATCTTTCAAAAACAAAGACTTTACTTTTTCTTTATCGAGTGGATAGATGTGATTAAAATGAATAAAGGCCGAATTTTTTCCCTGAGCTTCTAATAGTTTTTGCGCTTGTAATACGATTCCTTTAGTCGAACCCCAAGAGACAAAAATTATTTCTGACTTGTCTAAATCTCCGTAAATATTCGGCAATACAAAGTCGTTCTTTAAATATGTAGCCCATTTTCTTGCTCTTTTATCTACCTGTTGAAGCCTTGGCTGAGCATCTTCCGACGTATGACCGTCTTCAAGGTGTTCATATGAATTTGCCTGATAAAAATAACCTGGTGTTCCTGGAACTAATCTCTCCGAAATTCCATCTTCAGTCAACTTGTATCTTAAATATTTATTATTTAATTTATTAATAACGGATTCCGGATTACGAATTAATTTACCCCGATTAATTTTGTAGTTCTTAATAAAATCATCTACAAATTTTTTAGTGACGGATTTATGCGATTCCGAAAGATACATATCAGACATGACAATCACCGGCATTTGATAAATATCGGCCAGGTTATAAGCCTTGGCCGTTAATTCAATCATTTCTTCATTATCCCCCGGAGCTAAAACAATTTTCTCAAACTCTCCATGGCCGGAGAAAACCGAAAATAACAAATCGCCTTGTTCGGTCCAGGTCGGCATTCCGGTCGCCGGACCGGGACGTTGGGCAATAAATACAACTATTGGAATTTCGGTAATTCCAGAAAAAGAAAGTGATTCGACCATCAAAGCAAATCCTCCACCGGATGTTCCAACAGAAGAACGGACTCCTGCAAATGATACACCAATCGCAGTATTGATAACAGATATTTCATCCTCTGCGTGGCGGACAACCATACCGACTTTTTCCTGCCAAGCGGCTAAGTCCGTTAAAACAGTTGAAGAAGGAGTCATTGGATAGGCTGCATAAAATCGGGCATCAGCAATAACGCTCCCAAGGGAGAAAGCATCGTTCCCTGTCAAAACTAATTTATCTTCTCCTTGTTTCTTAACTAAATAATTTAGAATTTTTTCCTTATAATCTTTCTTGACTATTTCATATCCTGCCTGCACAAACTGTTTATTAAAATTTATAACTTCTTCTCCTTTTTTGGAAAACTGTTCAGAAATTACTTTTATCAATTCGTCTATATCTCCTCCCAATAATCCAAGAGAGGCACCAAGTGCGATCGTATTTTTCATGATTGACTGACCTTTTAAATCTGTAAGAATTTTTTTGAAAGGAATAATAATTTTTTTAATATCCTCTTTAATTTCAAACTCTTGATTGTCAAATACGACTAAACTTTTTGCTGTCAATCGCGATTTATGCTTTTCATAAGTTTCTTTATTTAAACAAACTAAAATATCAATTGACGGGCTTAAATGTGAGACATCTTGATCTGAAACATGAACTTCATAAGCATTATGTCCTCCTCGAATAAGAGAAGGATATTCAACATAATCAAAGATGTGATAACCTGAGCGAGTTGTTATTTTGGAAAAAACAACACCGGTCGTCATGATTCCAAAACCCGCCTCTCCTCCTATTAACCAAGTAAAGTCAGACATATTTTATTAGTAAAGCGAAAATACCTATTTTTGAGAAAATCGCCAGGGGCCCCATGGGGTGTGGCGTTCGAAAAAATATGGTATTAAGCTTTTATTTTGGAAAGATTCGATTTCCTTGAGAATCTTCAATTATAATAGCCGCTACCGGACAGGCTTTAGCTGATTCAATGATATTCTCAATAGTATCTTCGTCAACCGAATCTAAAATTATTGCCTTTGCTTCTGCATCTAAGATGTAAGCTTTAGGCGAAACGGCGATACAAGTGGCTGCTCCAATACATAAATTTCTGTCTACCCAAACCTTATGACCAGACTTTAACGTAACCGGGCCTGAAGGATTCTTTGAATCTTTTAGCTTTGGATCCATATAATTCTTATAAAATTTATAATTTTTATATTAGCTTATGTAACGCCTCAAGTGGTAACACTGCGCATTTAATTCTTGTCATTCCTAAATCTATCCCCAACAACTTAATGATAAACTTTGAATCAAGCTTTTTCAATTCTTCTTTTGTTTTATTTTTAGCAAAATCCGTCAACATTGAGGCAGATGCTGTTGAAATAACACAACCCTCACCTTCAAACTTTATTTCTTTAACTTTATTTTTTTCAAAATTTACCGTCATCTCGATCTTATCACCACATAAAGGATTGTTTACTTTGACAGACTCACTCGGTTTATCGATCTTTCCTTTGTTGTGTGGATGATGATAATGGTCGAGAATTAGGTCTTGATAGATGTTCATAATAATATTTGCTTTACCTTTTTCAATCCTTTTATCAACTTCTCCACATCATTCTCATCATTGTACAAATAAAAGGATGCTCTAACAGTCGCCGGAACCTTGAGTCTCGTGTGCAACGGCATTGCGCAGTGATGTCCGGCACGGACACAAATTCCCTCATCCGCCAAAATTTGAGCAATATCATGGGGATGGTATTTATCAAAAGTGAAAGACACAATTCCCCCACGGTCTTGGCTATTTTTTGGTCCGTAAATTTTAATTGCTTGTCCAAATGTATCGATTAATCGTTTGATCACATAATCAGTTATTTTTTTCTCATGATTACGGGTATTCTCCATTCCTATTTTTTCTAAATACTTAATCGCTTCTTTAAAAGCAATAATTTCTCCAATCGCCGGAGTTCCGGCTTCAAATTTATGAGGTGGCTCTTTATAGGTACTTCTGTCAATATATACTTCGTCAATCATATCTCCTCCATACATAAACGGGTACATTTTTTTGAGGATTTTTTCTTTTCCCCAAAGTACTCCAACCCCGGTTGGTCCCAACATCTTATGGGAAGAAAAAACTATAAAGTCAGCACCCAAATCCTTAATATCAATTTTTAAGTGTGGGACTGCCTGCGCTGCATCAACTATAATAATAATTTCCGGATTAATTCTTTTTGCCTCAGTAATAATTTGTTTAATCGGATTAATCGTCCCCAGTACATTTGAAACAAAAGTTAGCGTTAGGATTTTTGTTTTTTTTGTAATTACTTCGTTCCAATTTATTTTTAAATGTCCTTCATCATTAATATCCACAATTTTAAACGTCGCTCCCGTTTCACCCGCTAATACCTGCCACGGAACAAAATTTGAATGATGTTCCATGATCGTTGTTACAATTTCGTCTCCCTCTTCAATTATCTTTCGACCTAAAGAATATGCAAGTAAATTTATTGATTCGGTTGTGTTTCTCGTAAAAATAACTTCCTCAGGTTTATTTGCGTTAATAAATCTTAAAACTACTTCTCTCGTTTCCTCAAACTCTGCCGTCGCAATTTCTGACATCGGATAGATCCCTCGAAAAACATTGGCCGAATATTTTTCATAATATTCCCGAATTTTGTCTATAACAATTTGGGGTTTTAATGATGTAGCCGTTGAATCAAGATAAACCAAATCAGGTTGATTCTCAAAAAACGGAAATTGTTTTTTAATATTATTTACATTGATCATATTTGTTTGCCAACCTTTGCATAACCGCCGCGGTTGTACATCGGTCGGTTATATGGCTTTATTTTATCAATAACATATAATTGTTCAGCTGTTTTCTGGCTTAACCCACGGCTTTTCAAATAGAATAATGATTCTTCATTAATTTTACCAGTTGTTGATCCGTGAGTGCAAAAAACATCGTTGGCAAGTATTTCTAAGAATGGTCTGGAGTCAACAAAAACTTTTTCCCCTAAAATCAAATTTTTATTTTTTTGATAGGCATGAGATTTTTGCCCGGTTTTTTCAATTTTTATTAATCCTTGAAATAAAAATTTTGATTCATTATAAAACACGCCTTTGATCAAAAGATTCGAAGTTGAACCCGGTGCTATGTGATATTGATTGGTTTTCAATTCAAATTGATCAGATTTTTTTCCAACAAAAAGACCAAGAATTTCCAAATTTACACCACTCGCTTTTATCTGAAAATCTAACTCTCCGGAAAGATTATTAAAATAAACCATGTAATCACCGGGTTTATCAAAAGTTAATTTAGTTTGTTTTGTTTTGTTTAAGTTAATAAATTTCATAGGTCTGGATTCCCGCCTCCGCGGGAATGACATTTTCTGATTTAACCGACCGATCCTGACATCTCCATTCTAATTAACCGATTTAACTCAATCGAATATTCCAATGGAATTTCTTTTACAACCGGTTCAATAAAACCGTTAACTAATAAAGTTTCTGCTTCAGCTTTGTTGATTCCACGGGACATTAAATAAAATAATTTTTCTTCACCTAATTTTTCTACCGTTGCTTCATGTTGGACTTCACTGTTTTTTTCATTAATTCTCATATACGGATAAGTATCTGAACGCGACTGTTCATCAATAATGAGAGCGTCACAGGAAACATAAACTTTTGAATTAATAGCTCCGGGAGCAACTGATACTAATCCTCTGTATGAAGTTCGTCCTCCATCCTTAGAAATAGATTTGGATATTATTCGGGAAGTTGTTTCTGGCGCCAAATGGTACATCTTTGCCCCGGCATCCTGATGCTGTCCTTTAGCTGCATAAGCAATGGATAAGACTTCTCCGTGCGATTTTTTTCCTTTTAAAATAACGCTTGGATATTTCATCGTCACACCGCTGCCAATATTACAATCGACCCATTCCATAATTCCGTCTTCATCAACTACCGATCTTTTTGTCACTAAATTATAAATATTATGACTCCAGTTTTGAACGGTGGTATAACGAACCCTTGCTCCTTTTTTAACAAAAATTTCAACTACAGCCGCATGAAGTGAAGCAGTTGTATAAATTGGAGCTGTGCATCCTTCGATATAATGAACAAAACTTCCTTCTTCGGCAATTATCAGAGTTCTTTCAAACTGGCCAAAACGCTCGGCATTAATTCGAAAATAGGCCTGAAGCGGCATCGGTAGCTTAACTCCTTTTGGAACGTAGACAAAAGAGCCTCCCGACCAAACGGCTGAGTTTAACGAAGCAAATTTATTATCGTACGGGCTTATTAAAGTTCCAAAATACTCCTTAACAATTTCCGGATATTTTCTTAATGCTGTATCCATGTCACAAAAAATTACACCCCGTTTATTCAATTCCTTATTAATACTTTCATAAACTACCTCAGATTCATACTGGGCCGAAACACCAGATAAAAAGTTTTTTTCCGCCTCGGGAACTCCAATTCTATCGTAAGTGTCTTTAATTTCTTTTGGTAAGTCTTCCCAAGAATTAACCTGTTTTTCTGTAGGCTTAATATAATAATAAATGTCATCAAACTTTATTTTTGAAAGGTCGGCCCCCCATTCCGGCATCTTTTTTTTGATAAAAGCGCTGTAGGACTTTAGCCGAAACTCTTTCATCCAAACCGGTTCATTTTTTAAATCAGAAATGTCCTCAACTGTCTTTTTAGTTAATCCTTTTTGCGCTTTAAATACGTTTTTTTCCGGCATGGAGAAACCAAATTTGTAGTCAAAATTTAAATTAGAATTTTGCATAACCGGTTTTTTCAATTTCTTCCGCTAATTTATAGTTTCCTTTTTTAACAATCTTCCCATCAACCATCACCAACACCTCGTCAGGTTTTACATATTTTAAAATTCGATTGTAGTGGGTAATTATTAGGTATGTTCTGCCATTTTTATTTTTTTCCATAAACTGGGCAATTGTTTTTAAAGCATCAACGTCAACTCCCGTATCAATTTCGTCGAATATAATAAATTTTGGGTTAAGAACTGCTACTTGTAATAGTTCTAATTTCTTTTTTTCTCCTCCTGAAGTCCCTTCATTATAAGGTCGATCCAAAAGTTCTTTTTTTATTTTTAATAATTTGGCTGTTTTTTCAATTTCTTCACGTAAAATAAGGGGGTCTTTTTTACCGGCAATAGCCGCTCGGAGTAATGAAAATATATTTACGCCTGTAAGTGCTAATGGCGACTGAAACGAAAGAAATATTCCAGAATTGGCTTTTTTATCAGACTCGAAATTAGTAATATTAATTCCGTTAAAAATAATTTTCCCGGACTTAACTTTATAAATCGGATGCCCCATCAAAGTTAAAGCTAAGGTAGATTTTCCTGAGCCGTTTGGCCCCATCAGAACGTAAACTTTATTTTTTTCTAAATTTAAGCTTAAATTTTCTATTATTGTTTTTTCAGCAATTGAAACTTTTAGATTTTTCAGGCTTAACATAAAAACTTCGATTAATTAATTAATTGGAGTAGCTTAATTTTTTTGAGTTCTTTTGTCAAAACCACATTTAGTCTTTTTTTTATGAAGTCTTTATGATTGCATATCTTTTCAAATTTACAGTCATATTCATTATCAACACAGCTGCTGACAACCACGTCATTTTCAAAAATTGATAAATAATCGTAAAGAGATATATTTTTAATTTTTGGAGAGACTAAATATCCTCCATTCTTACCCTCACGGCTGATCAACAATCCATTCTTGACTAATTCTGCCGCAATCCGGGCTAAAAATCTTTGAGGTAAGCCTGTTTCCTTAATTAAATTTGATAACTTAACAAGAACGTTTTTTTTGTAAATATAAGAGATCAAAATTAATCCGTAATCAGATTGTTTCGTAATGCTTAACATATACTTGCGTAGTAATAGTTTAGCAAAAAAAAATACGAAGTCAATATTTATAGCTCCATTCTTGGAATCCGGTCAACTTCATCCATATCTTCAACAAACAAATCTTTTTTTGCCTTATAACCGGCTACTATTCCAATCATCGCAGCATTATCTCCGGTCAAATATTTATAGGAAGGAAATAAAACTTCTCCCTGATATTTTTTCACTAAAGCCCTCATTAAATTTCGTAGTCGTGAGTTGGCAATAACCCCCCCACCAATAATTAAGCGATTGATACCGGTTTTCTTAATTGCCATTTCTGTTTTTTTAATCAGTGTGTCAAAAACTGCTTCCTGAAAAGAACTGGCTAATTGACGAAGATCGTACTTTAATTCCTTCGTCATCCCCGACTTGATCGGGGATCCATTCAACTGGATTCCCGCCGGAGCCTGTCCCCGAATGGGGGCGGGAATGACACGATTATTACTTTTTAAAAAATAATAAAAAGATGTTTTTAATCCGGAAAAAGAAAAATTCAAGTCCTTTGACTTTAACATCGGCCGGGGAAAATTATGTGAATCAATATTATTAACTTCTTTAGCTAATCTTTCGAGTACCGGACCTCCGGGATATCCTAACCCTAATAACTTTGCTGCTTTATCAAGCGCCTCTCCGGCTGCATCATCCAAAGTCGAACCAATTACTTCGTATTCAAGATGATTTTTAAAAATTACAAATTCCGTATGTCCGCCGGAAATAATTAACGCTAAATATGGAAATTCAAAATCCCTTTTTGGATTACCCTGACTGTTTTGAACAAATGCAGAATAGATATGACCTTCCAAATGATTGACTGCGATTAATTTTTTATTATATTTTAAAGCTAATGCTTTAGCTTTTTTTATTCCAACCTCCAACGCTACTGCCAGACCGGGCCCCTGAGTAACGGAAATATAATTTATCTTCTTCATTGAAATTTGAAAATTAGAAATTGAAAATTTTTTTAGTGATTCTTCAACCACGAAATCAATTCTTTCTTCATGGGCTCTCTTTGCGATCGATGGCACTACTCCTCCCCACTTTTTATGCAAAAGCACTTGGGAATAGATGACGTTTGATAAAATCCGGCGACCGTCGGTAATGGCAACGGAGGTCTCATCACAACTGGTGTCAATGGCTAAAATTCGTATAAAATTTCCCTCCTTTTTTCATTCACATATTTCATCCTCACATATACTATTTCCCCTTTTTCTTTAAGTATATTAATAATCTCTCCCGCCTTTTCTCCCCATTCAAAACATAAAATATTTCCTGGAATCAAATATTTTTCTAATCCTAAATGTTTAAATTCCTGTTTGTCTTGAATGTTATATAAATCAACATGTATCATTTTTGATATTTGATGTTTAATATTTGATATTTTTATACCATATTCATAATAAATGACAAACGTCGGGGAAATAATATTCTTTATTCCTAATTGTTCGCCGATGCCTTTTACAAAAACCGTTTTACCAACACCCATTTCACCTTCGATGATAAAAATCATAGGTTTATTTTGTAGAGAAAAGGCATGCCTTTTCTCTACATCTTTAAATATTTTTTTCGCAATATCTTTTGTTTCTTCAGATGTTTTTGATAAATATATTTTTGAATTTTTAGAAAAATCTTTATCACCTTGACGCAAGATTTTAACATCGGACATCGAAAGATCAACAACGGTTGATGGTTTATTCCTTGGTAAAACTCCTGCATCAATTACTAAATCAATTAAGACTTTTTGTTTCTCCGTTAAATCATTTAATAAAGTTTTGACAGAATAATGCGGTGAATGTCCGGCCAAATTTGCTGACGTAGCTGTAATTGGCTTTTTAAATTTTTTAATCAGAGCTTCAATGTATTGATACATTGGTATCCTCACCCCGAGCGTGCCAGTTTCTGATTCCAGAAGTTGACTGACTTTATTCTTTGACGGAAGAATAATTGTGAATGGTCCGGGAAGAATTTGTTTGAGCGTCATTAATTGATCATTACTGAATTCGACTAATCGATCGATCGATTGTAGATTCGTAAAAACAGAGATTGGTTTTCCAGCCGGTCTATTTTTAAAAGCAATTAATTTTTTAACCGCCTCTTCATTCGTCGCATCACACAACAAACCATAGACCGTGTCAGAGGGAAAAATTACCAAATCACCAGAACTTAGCGCTTTAATAGTTTTTTTAAAAATGAAGTTTATATTGTTGTTATTAATTGTAATTAGGTTCATATACTTAAATATTAAATCTTAAATATTAAAGGTTAAACAAGTATCAAAGATTAAACGTTTTAAATTTAAAAATTAATATTTAATCTTTAACATTTGAATCATATTTTATCAAACTTTCTGCTAAAATATGGCTTATGGCCAAAAAGGATAATGGATTTAAGGTTACCCAATTCAAATTCAATATTAATCTCCGGAATTTTTTTGTAATATTTTTTGTTTTTCTCTTCCTTTTTTACGCATACCGTTCCATCACAAATGAAGTTAAGCAGGTGGCTCCTGAAAAATCTATCACAACAATTGTCAAAGAGGCCAAAGAGGGCAAGATTAAAAAAATTGAGATTATTGATAATAAACTTTTAATTTATTATAAAAATGATAAATTGGCTTTGTCTTACAAAGAGTCCGGAGAAACTTTTGTCAAAACTTTGAAAGACGCCGGAGTTAACCCGGAGAAAATTGATATTAACATCAAGGATACTCAAGGATCTACCGGAATAGCGAGTATTCTCGGTAATATCCTACCTACTATTTTAATGGTCGCTTTTTTTATCTTTCTATTCCGTCAGGCCAAAGGCGCGCAAGACAATGTTTTTTCTTTTGGACAAAATCGTGGTAAAAGATTTGTAAAAAGTATGACCCAAACTACTTTTGCAGACGTCGCCGGAGTTGATGAAGCAAAAAAAGAATTGGTTGAGATTGTTGATTTCTTAAAAAATCCGGGAAAGTATAAAAAACTTGGAGCCAGGACTCCAAAAGGAGTGCTCTTGGTCGGGCCTGCCGGCTGTGGAAAAACATTGTTGGCTAAAGCTGTGGCCGGTGAGGCACACGTACCGTTCTTTTCCATTGCCGGATCGGAGTTTATGGAAATGTTGGTTGGGATTGGCGCGGCCCGAGTAAGAGATCTATTTGCCACCGCCAAAAAAAGCGCCCCATCAATTATTTTTATCGATGAAATTGATGCCATTGGTAGAGCCCGATCAGTCGGAATGATGCCTTCTCACGACGAACGGGAACAAACTTTAAATCAAATCTTAGTTGAGATGGATGGATTTAACCCAACCGAACAGGTAGTTGTGGTTGCTGCGACTAACCGAGGAGATTTGCTTGATACCGCACTTCTTCGTCCTGGTCGTTTTGACCGTCGGGTAATTGTTGATTTTCCCGATCTTGAAGGAAGAAAAGCAATTGCCAAAATCCATGCAAAAGGCAAACCGTTTGATGAATCGGTAAACTGGGACCGCGTTGCCCGTCGAACCGTCGGTTATTCCGGGGCTGATTTGGAAAATATGTTGAATGAAGCAGCTATTTCGGCTGCTCGCGTAGCTCGTGAGAAGATTAATATGGAAGATATTGAAGACGCGGCCACCAAAGTCAAACTTGGACCGGAAAAAAAACGACTCCAATCTGATATGGATAAAAAACTAACTGCTTACCATGAAGTTGGACATGCTATTGTGTCTCATTTTCTACCGCACACTGATTCAGTTCATCGAATTTCAATCGTTTCCCGGGGAATGGCTCTTGGCTATACTTTAATTCCGCCGGGAAAAGATAAACTTCATGAAACAAAGACTAATTTATTGGAAAGGATTGCTGTCATGATGGGCGGACGGGCGGCTGAAGAAGTAATTTTTAATGAAGTGACGACCGGCGCCTCAAATGATTTTGATCAGGCCACTTCCGTTGCCAAAGCGATGGTCGTTGAATATGGAATGAGCTCACTTGGCCCGATAAATTTTGGACCAACCCGCGATGTGACCGAGTGGGGAAAAACTTATTATGAACAAAATATTCTTTCACAGGAAGTGATGAATAAAATTGACGCAGAAATTAAAAAAATCATCATGACCGCTTATGATCAAGCAGTGACGATTGTAAAAACAAATAAAAAATTGATGGATCAAGTCGCTGAGATTTTAATTAAAAAAGAAAGTATCGATCAGGATGAGTTTGAGAAAATTGTTGGAAAAAAATAATGAAAACTCTTTTGCTAATTGACGGTAACGCCATCATGCACCGGGCCTATCATGCTCTTCCTCCCTTTAAGGCGACCGATGGAACTCCGACCAACGTCGTTTACGGATATCTTTCGATGCTAAATAAAGTAGTCGCCGATTTTAAACCTGATTACTTAATTTCCTGTTTTGACACACCGGAAAAAACTTTCCGGAATAAATTATTCAAAGAATACCAAAGTCAACGGCCAAAAATTGAAGATGAATTTATTGTGCAGATTCCTTTAGTCAAGCAAGCGGTTGATGCCGCCGGAATAGAACGAATGGAAAAACCCGGATTTGAAGCTGACGATTTAATCGGAACTATAACTCGAATTTTCGAAAGAAATAATTTCCGGGTTGTAATTCTTACGGGTGATAAAGATATTTTTCAGCTTATTACGGATAACGTCTTTGTGGCCGCTCCTCAACTTGGACTAGCCAACATAAAAATATTTGATAAAACGGAGGTAGAAAAAAAACTTGATATTAAACCTGATCAAATTATTGAATATAAAGCTTTAGTAGGAGATCCATCGGATAACTATCCCGGAGCTTCAGGGATAGGCCCAAAAACTGCCTCAAAGTTAATTCATCAATTTGGAAATATTGAACAGATTTATAAAAACATCGAAAAAATTGAATCAGAAAAAATTAGAGAGATTTTGAAAAAAGAAAAAGATAGCGTTTTACTTTCGGAAAAGCTGGCCACAATTATGACCAACGTCGGAATAGACCTTAATATAGAAAAATTAAAATTTAGCGGATTTAATAAAAAGTTAATTGACTTTCTGACCAAGTATCAGATGAATACTCTTGCCAAACGACTATTTAATATAAAAGAAGTAGAGAAAAAAGAGGGGTCAAAGAAAAAAGTTGATCAAATTGGTCTATTCTAGTGTCATTCCCGCGGAGGCGGGAATCCAGGACTTTAAGCACTAGATCCCCTTCTTTCCCAAAGGGAAGCCTTTGGCTCAAGGGGATGACGTCTGTGTTATATTTATCATTTTGTATAATAAATTTATGTGCGGCATCTACGGCATCATTAACGACAAAAATAATCAGGCAGCGACCACTGTTCTTAATGGTTTAAAAAAACTTGAATATCGTGGATATGATTCCTGGGGCGTTTCAATTATTTCGGATGATGAAATACAGATTGATAAACACATCGGAAAAATTGGGGAAGCAAAAACAAATTTACCTCCGGGAATTATTGCTTTAGGACATACCCGCTGGGCTACCCACGGTGGCGTTACTGATGCCAACGCTCATCCTCATCTTGATTGCACAAAAAAAATTGCCGTCATTCATAACGGGATCGTGGAAAACTATCAGGAAATTAAAGAAGAGTTGTTAAACAAAGGTCACCGATTTATTTCAGAAACTGATACTGAAGTAATCGCTCATCTAATTGAGGAGAAGTCTAAATCAATAAAAATTAATACAGCCATTTTTGAAACTTTTAAAATGTTGAGAGGGTCCAATGCAATTGCTGTTTTAGATTTTAATTCTCAGACAATTATTGCCTGTCGAAACGGATCGCCTCTCGTTGTTGGTTTAGGATCCGATCAATATTTTCTCGCTTCCGATGTACCGGCATTTTTAAAAGAGACCAATAAAGTTTATTTTTTGCAGGACGGTGAGGCAGTCGCTTTGAGTAAAGACGGAGTAAAACTTTTTGATCTTGAAACCGAAAAAGAGAAAAAACTTATTTCACAAACTCTCGACTGGAAATTAGAAGATGCCGAAAAAGGTGGATACCCTCATTTTCTTCTTAAGGAAATTTATGAACAACTGAAAACGATTCCGAAAACTGCTTCGATCAACGGAAAAGAAATAAATGAGTTGGCTGAAAAAATTAAATCCGGATATAAAGTCGTGTTGACTGGGTGTGGAACAGCATCTTATTGTGCCCTGGCGGCAAAATATTTTTTTGCAAATCAGGGAATCAAAACAGATGCAATCCCATCTTATGAATTTATGCCTTTTTCAAAATTTATTGATAATAAAACTTTAGTATTTGCCATTTCTCAATCAGGAGAGACAGCTGATACATTAATCGCCGTAAAAGAAGCAAAAAAAAGAGGCGCAAAAATAATTGGAGTAATAAATGCCCGCGGTTCTACTTTAGAAAGACTCGCGGATATTGTACTAAACGTCGGTGCCGGTCCGGAAATCGCTGTCGTCTCAACCAAAGCCCTCACTTCCCAACTTTCAACACTTTATCTTTTAACAACAGCCGTTTCAAATAAATATGAAGAGGGAAAAAATAAAATAACAAATTTAGGCAAGGTTTTAACAAAGTGGTTAGATGTACAATCGACCCGCCTGCCTCGCGTTGCGAAGCATTGCGGGCAGGTTAATCAATTAATCAGTTTGGCTAAACGATTGATGAATGAAGAACACATGTTTTTGATTGGGAAACACATTAACTATCCAGCAACGATGGAATTTGCTTTGAAAATTAAAGAGACCAGCTATGTTCACGCCGAACCGTTTGCCGCCGGAGAATTGAAACATGGAGTGATCACTTTAATCCAAAAAGGAACGCCCTGTTTTGTTTTGGCCTCAAACGATGACGTTAAAGACGAAGTCCTTTCAAGTGCTGCCGAAATCAAAGCCCGTGGAGGCTTGATTATTGGCGTCTCTCCTTTTGAATCTAATGAATTTGATGTGTTGATTAAAACACCCGATCTTGGAGATCTAACGATATTTGGAAATATTTTAGTTGGACAACTGCTTGGATATTATCTTGGCGTTGGTCGTGGCACCGACCCTGACAAGCCAAGGAATCTCGCGAAGAGCGTGACGGTGAAGTAGTTACACAAAATTTTTAAAATGAGAAGGTAAGGATTTTATCCGTTTTTTACAGGCTTACCAGAAAAAGAAAAATGCCTTTTATAATGAGGAATGGAAAGTTGTTCGGATTTTTCTAAAAATTGCCATTCGTCTGTTGGTCGCGCCCCATATCTTCGAGCTTTTGAAACAATCGTTCTTGCCAAAAATGTCGCTTTGATAGGATAATTCATTATTGATTCATCTGGATCAACCGCCATTATACCTATACTTATTGTACCTTTATCCATATCTAACATTTGTACAAATAATTTTTTATATTGTCCAGTTTCTTTCCGATTAAATTCTTCTATTCTTTGCCTTGTTCCTTCATCACTGTAATCAAACGCTTCACTTTTTTTAGACATATGACAGCAATTTTACTACTACTACTACTTGTCAAGGAGAGCGCCATACAACACTCTCCGCAGACCCCGTAGACGTGCTCTTGCGACGCGAGGACGTAGACCTCGGGAGGAGGCAAGAGTTCTACTGGGATCAAGCGGGGCTAAACGCTATGTTACACCGTAACATTATGGTGTAGCAATTGATTTTTATCTTGAAGACGGCCGTCTCATAGATAATTAATTGAGGCTAATTATTTTAGGTATTTATCGTCATTTTATTCCCGTTTCCACACCCTATTTCCGCATCTTTGTAGGTTATAAGCGGTAGACAATCATTTTTTTTTATAATAATATTTTTTCGTGAATATTTATAATGCCAGAATTAATAGAATTTCAGAAATTTGTGCAGATACTGGACAAGTTTGTCTTGGATCAGTTGTTATTCCTTTTTTAATAAATGAATTTGATATAATAATTTTATTGTTTGGTTTAATGTTTTCTTTTATTTTTTGGACTGGCAGTGTGTTATTAGTTAGAAAAAAATAGTATGGATAATTTTTTGATGTTCTATCTTTTGGTCGGTGTTGCAGGAATATTTTTGGCGATTATTGCCGCTGCCAATATGTATTGGGGCTATAAGGCAGATACGAAAATGAAAAAAGCTTGACGGTGAAGTAAGAAGAAAAAAATAAGATTACTTAAGGAATTATTTTTAAAGCAGACGCAATCTGTATACCCGCTAAAATAATCCCAGCAAATCCAACGGTAAAAACTATTTTACCTTTATTTGTTAGTTGAAGTCTGTCATAGTAAACCTCCGGCACGGGAGACAAATTTGAACCATTAGGTCCCACATCTCCATCTACTACGTGCAATCCTGGTAATTCTTCACCTTCAAAACCTGGATAATAAACCTGACTTTGAGGAACGTTGAATCTTGTGTGAGTAGCTAAACCCCTCTTTTCAAGAACAGATAATCTTGGCTCAACACCCATATGACGACTATTCTACTTAAAGTGGTACCGTTTGTCAAGACGATTTTTTAACTGTCAAACCCAAATGAAAATGTCATACCCCCTTAATTTGTAATTCATGCGTAATTGAACTGTCTCCAAGGATGATCCGCCGGTGGTATCCAATTTGACTTGTGTTCCGTTAAAACAATGGG
>Ga0208373_1002346_pt1 | contig 21310 bp, 23 predicted proteins | sample RifOxyC2_FD_184036 | JGI IMG/M metagenome (GOLD analysis project Ga0208373, IMG submission 184036) | Soil microbial communities from Rifle, Colorado - Rifle Oxygen_injection C2 (SPAdes) | ecosystem: Environmental > Terrestrial > Deep subsurface > Rock core/Sediment | place: Rifle, Colorado... | reverse complement strand
TTCTTTTTGGAGTGAGTCAGACGCATTGCCAAATGCTGTCAAGTGCATTGAATGAAATTTTTGATCAGGAAACTGAAAAATCAGGCACGCGTTATGCTGAATCTATCATTTCGGAGAATAATGATATGAATCATGTATTAAAAACGTGGTTCAAAAAGCCTAATAAAAAACCGTTTATAGCTGTTTCCGTGGATATCATGAGTACAGGCGTTGATATTCCATGCGTTCGTTACATTGCTTTTTCCGCTCTTACAAAATCAGTAGGAAAATATATTCAAATGTTAGGGCGTGGAACGCGGCTTGATCCGAAAACAGGAAAGTTTAGTTTTAAAGTGCTTGATTTTATCGGATTATGTAAGCGAATGGAGGATAATGGAAAAGGCACGCTAAAGGAAAATAAAAAATTGGTCTTATTGCCCGGAGGCACGACAAGTCAAGGAGAGGGGTCTGGAAAACATTGGGACACAGGCAAAGGAATAATTGAAAATCCTGATCCTGAAAATTTGATACAAAGAGTTTTGATTCACGGTGATAAAATAAAGGTCATAGATAACATTCCAATTGATGAGGCGAGGAAAATTTTTGAGGAAGAAATTGATGGCACAAAAAAAGAGGAAATCATTAAGATTAAGGAAAAAGTTAAGAAAAATCCCGAATATGAACCTACGGAAGAAGATCTTGAAATGATCAAGGATTTGATAAAAAATCCGGAAGTTTATCTTGATGAAGGACAATTGCAAAAGATATATGAATATCCGCAAGGGACACTTTGGGATTTTTTTCTGCATGCGTTTGGAATTAAAGAAATTCCAAATATTAAAAAAAGAGTCGAGCAAGGTTTTAATAATTACATTAGCACCTATGATTTTACTGATGAGCAAATTAAAGCACTTAGGAGAATCAAGGATATTTTTGTTGCTAATAAACTAGAGAAAAAAGAATTTTCAGTCGATGATATTTTTGCAAATCCAATTTTTGAAAGATTGATCGGAAGCAAGTCAGAGGTGGAAAAGCTTTTTGATGGAAAATTTACCAAGATAATGGAAGATTTAGAAGGCGCTATAAAGGCATAATCATTGAAATAAAATCAATATTGGAATTGAACAATGTTCTTGAACTCGTAACCGACGCCTGGAATTACTTTCCGCACAAAGCTCTCGGCGGTATCTCGCCGGCCGAAATGATATTAAAACATCAACAAAAATAATATGATTTTTGAAACTCAGTTAAAAAACAGAAAGACTTTACTCATTGTCTCGCTCGTATTCTTGGCGATTGGTTTTTTGGCATTTATGTATTCCCCAGTCATCTTTCAAGAAGGTAGTCCTTGGCCACAAGTCAAAGGAATTATACAATTGAAATTTGGTGATGCGGATATAGCCCAGTTGTCTGGTTCGGATAATAAATTCATGGCTGAAAGTAAAAACGAGATGATTATATACGATTTTATGGGAACGAAAGGATATGAATTCACTGGACAAATGGGATCGGGTTATTTTTTTAAGTCTCCGACAGGACAAAGTGCCGTTGCTACTCATAAATATTACAGCCGTTATTATTCGATTTGGACTATTACCGAAAACAGCAACGGCTTAAATAATAATCTATGGGCAACAATTACTAATGACGACGGAATAACATTTCAGTATCCCAAGGAATTGCTCGCGAAATATATTAGTGTTGCCGAGTGGCTACCGGTTGTGAAAATAGAAGCTGGAACATATTTCTGCAAAACCACACCACAGGAAGTGAGTAGTATGTCCGATATAACTTCACAGAGAATAGTTGATGATAGAATTTATTGCGTGAATGTTAAGCACGAAGGTACGGCTGGCAGTGTTTATTCATCGTACACTTATATTACCCTTAAGAATGGAAAACTCATCAATATCAGTTTTACTCTGCGTTATCCTAATTGCAATAACTACGATGAGGAACAAAATAAGGCTTGCACCAGCGAAAGAGAAGCTTTTGATGTTGACGGCATGGTAGATCGTATCGCTCAGAGTATTAAACTTAAATATGAATAAAAAACCAAAATAACACTTTTTATTCTGACAATATTATTTGGGGTGTTTATGCGGGTATACGAAGGATATGACGATAGCCCCGGAGCACAAGGACTCGGACTCATTACGGTTATTAGTGGAACTGTTTGTATGATAAAAAACAGGAAGAAAAAAAGAGCAGAGCCAAAAGCTCTGCTTTCTTCTTTTATTTTGATATAATTTAAAGAAGAAGGGACATTAAATATGAAATTAAACGAATTATCTTTTGATGTTATCAGCGATAAAGCTAAAAAGTTATTTTTTTCTTATGCTCTGCGTGGTGCGTCGTATCCAATCATATCATTATTTGTAAATGCTTTTATTTGGAGACAAACCAGTTCTTTTACAAATGTAGCCGGGTATAATTTGGGTTTATTCATTGGTCTTCCTGTTGGTTTTTTATTTGCAGCTATACTCTTGAGAAAAATCGATATCAAATTTATTTATATTTTAGGATTATTTATTTCAACAATAGCCGGTTTTTTGGCGATATTTTTATCCAGCTCTTATTTTTTGATTTATTTAATCTACGGTTTAATTTATGGCCTAGGTTCTGGTCTTTATTGGTCTAGTCGTAATTATTTAACCCTTCAAGAGACAAAAGATGAGCATAGGAATTATTTTTTTAGTATAGTGTCTTTGGCCGACAAAATATCAGGAACGGTTGTTTCATTTATATCCGGATGGATAATTTTTTTAGTAGAATCCATTCTCGGTTATCCAGCAATCGGGGCATACTGGTTGCTTATATTTATAGCTTTTATATTTATAATTTTGTCTAGCTCGGTAATTTTTAAGATTAATTTTGAGACTCCGATAATAAAAAAAATATGGCAGTTATCTATTTCTAAAAAATGGAATCAAGTTAGAATTATGGCGATGGGTATGGGTGTTCTGGACGGATCCATGTCTTTTTTACCCACCTTGCTTATTCTGTATTTTTTAGGGAAAGAAAATGTATTGGGTACTATAAGCGCGATTGTTTCCTTGATATCAATGCTTTTATTGTATATACATGGAAAATATAGCAGTCGTAGAGATCGTAAATCTATTTTGTTATTGTCCTTTTTGGTAAATTTTTTATTAGCGTTATTCTTAGCTATATTTTCATCTAAGTCGTCAATTTATATTTTTATCTTATTTAGCAGTTTGCCACTTACATTCTATTGGCTCGCCTTAAATCCATGGTTTTTGAGTGTTATGGATACAGTATTGGGTGAAAAGAAGCAGAATAAATTTGTAGTTATATTTGACCATGAAATATTCTTAAATCTTGGAAGAATATTGAGCATAATAATTTCATTGGTATTATTTTTTGAGATTGGAATATTGCCGACGTTACAATTTTTACCTTTAGTTTTAACTTTATTGCAATTAATGATATTCGCTTTTGCTTATCTGTATTATAAAGATCAAGCAAAAGCGATATTGTTCGCTCTTTGGGGTAAATCCAAATAACTAGATCTAGAATAGTAATATACTGATTTTGATATCTGCGTATATTCAAGTCAAAAAAACAGCTCAATTAAGAGCTGTTTTTGGTTCTATGACAAGTGAAAAATTACTGCTAACTTCGTATAGCCTTAACAATCCAAACAAGGATTACCGCTCCGAGTAGCGCTACCAGAAAGCTATATAAATTAAAACCGCCCACACCGCTTTTGCCGATCAAGCTCATGACCCAGCCTCCCAGCACCGCGCCAACGATGCCAACTACGACATTCAGCACAATACCTTGTTGCCCGTCGGTCTTCATGATCAGGGATGCAACCCACCCAACCAGACCGCCGAAGATGATCCAAAGAAAGATTCCCATACAATTTTATTTAATTAATTAACTGCGTGCCACAAGTATACTCTACTATCGTCAATAAATCAATTTGACAACAAAATTTATTTACTATATACTTGATTAGTAAAGTATTAATCAATAATAAAATTATGACAAAAATAAATAAGTCAATAGAATTCTTCATCAATCTGTATAAAACGCAAACTATTCTTAACAGTCGTTTTGATCGCGGATTAGGGGGTCTAAGTTTTAGCGAGTTTTTGATTTTATTTCATCTAAGCCAAGCAGAAGGAGAAAAGATGCGCCGAGTGGATATTGCCGATAAAATCGGGCTAACTCCTTCGGGCGTAACACGCCTTCTTTTGCCGATAGAAAAAGTCCATCTTGTAAAAAGCGGTCCGATTGAAAAAGACGCTCGAGTGCGTTTTGTGCAATTGGCCTCGGCGGGAAAGCAGAAATTGGCCGAAACATTGGAAAGACTGGAGGTATTGGCTGAAGATATTATTCCAAATAAAAAAACAAAAGAAATAGAATCTCTATCGGGTCTGCTTATGGAAATAGGAGGAAGGGCGTTGATGATTTAATGGCTGGTAGGTGGTATACTAATTTTAGATTAATTTTTTTATGCCCACCCTCAATCAACTAAAAAAAGAATTACGCTCGCTCGGCTCGCTGGAAAAGGCGAAGGGGTCGGCGCGATTTTTTAAAACCGCAAAAGGGGAGTATGGCGAAGGGGATGTTTTTATCGGCGTAACGGTTCCCAAACAGCGAGAAGTGGCAAAAAAATATAGAGATTTATCTTTATCTGATATAATCGATCTGCTTCATTCTAAAGAGCATGAGTTTAGGCTTACCGCTCTTTTTATCATGGTTGGTCAATTTAAAAAAGGGGGATTGGCGGAGCAAGAAGATATATACAAGATATACATTTCCAATATAAAATGGATAAATAATTGGGATCTTGTGGATTCAAGCGCCCCGAATATTGTCGGAAAATATTTACTTGATAAGGATCCGTCAATTCTATTTAAGCTCGCTCGCTCGTGTTTGCTTTGGGATAGACGCGTGGCAATAATCGCGACTTTTATTTTTGTCAGAGAAGGAAAGCCGGAGATAGCCCTTGAGATCGCGGAAATGTTAATTAATGATAAACATGACCTTATACATAAGGCAGTCGGTTGGATGCTCCGCGAGGTAGGGAAAAAATACGGGATAAAAAAAGAAACAGAATTTTTAAACAAGCATTATTGCGAGATGCCGAGAACAATGCTCCGTTACGCGATTGAGAAATTTCCAGAGAAACTTCGTAAACATTATTTAGATTAAAAAAATATGGAACAACTAATTTTGCCGGAAAAACCAACTTTTAAAGATTTTCAACACTATGTTCATCAACTTGAAAATGAGAGAGGTTTTTTAGATGACAATGTTTTGCAAAAATGTTTACTTCTCGGTGAAGAAATTGGAGAGCTATTTAAGACTATTAGAAAAGACATTGGAGTGAAGGTTGATAATGACTCGCGATTTAAAAATATAGAACACGAGTTAGCTGATATTTTAGTTATTCTCTGCACAATAGCAAATAGATATAAGATAGATCTCGAGAAAGCATTTCGCGAAAAAGAGGAGATTAATAAAAAAAGAGTTTGGACATTATGAACCAAGAAGCGAAAAAAAATATCTTGGAAAAAGCGAAAGACCATGTCAAAAGAACCAGAACGGATATCGCCGAACAACTCCAAGAAATATTGAAAAGCATAGAAAATTTGGATCAAGAAGTGAGGGCAAGTTCATCGGGGGATATAATAATAAAAGAACGACTTGTAGCCAATCTCCGCATAAGAGTAGAAGAATTGAAGGGATTAGAGCCATCCCCTTATTTTTTTCGTTGCGATGTTATTTTTGAAGACGAACCGGAGGAAAATAAGCCGATTTATTTTGCAAAGTTTCAATTTAGCGAAAATTCTATTTTTTCTTGGACATCGCGAGTTTCCGCGATCCGGTTTGAGAGTCCGGGTGAGATCAAATATCAATTAAGAAACGGATCTTGGCGTAAGGGACAGCTTTTGCGAAAGGATCAGTTTATGATAGTTAACGGCAAAATAATGTTTATGGCGTCCGAATCACTGGACTACGAAAGAACTCTTATTCATCAAGAAAAATTACAACGTCGAAAAAGCGACTTTGTTCTTCCGGAAATAATTGAATTAATGGAAAAAGCCCAGGATAAGGTTATCAGAGCTGATTATAAGGGGCCATTTTTAATTTCTGGGCCGGCCGGGTCGGGGAAAACAACCTTAGCTCTGCATAGGGTCGCATATTTATTGCAGTCGCCGGATACAATGGATAAATTCAATCCCAACAATATGATTGTTTTTGTTCAAGACGAATCAACTAAAAATTATTTTAGTCATTTACTTCTTGATTTGGGAGCGTCTCGAGTAACCATTACGACATTTTCCGAATGGGTTTTTGATAAATTGGGTATTAAGGATCATAAGTATGTAGAACGAATAGGTCAAAACGAGGCGGAGAAAGATCTGTACGAGTACAATAAGCGTCTGGCATTGCGGGGGGCGGGCGATGTATCGGTTTCTTATTCTGATAAATATTTTGATATTTTGGAAAATATTTACTGCCGATATTTGGATAAGAGTCAGTTTTTATGTTTGAAACAACAGAGAAAAAATTTTCAGTTTGATAGATTTGACCTTGCAATTTTATTAAAAATATTCGTTGAAGAAAATAATGGCCTATTGGTTGAGCAAATTTTTCATGAACAACTAAAAAATGGCAATTATCGCAAGCGTAAAATTATGGGTCAATTGGATTATTCATTGATTGTCTTGGATGAAATTCAAAATTATATCGCAGAGCAGATTAAAATTTTGCGAGGTTTGGTCAACCGTAAAACACAAGCAATAATCTATGTTGGAGATTTGAGACAACAAACGCATCTCGGCACTGTCAGCGAGTGGGTGGAGGTCGGTGAATATTTTGATGAAAGTCGAAAGGTTGTTTTAAATAAGGTTTACCGCAACACGCAAAATATTTTGAAATACATAAATGGGCTAGGGTATAGCGTTGATATTCCTTCTTCACTGGGAGAGGGCAGTGTCGTGGAAGAGCATGTTTTTTCTACCAAAGAGGAAGAAATTTATTTTGTAAAAAGAGAGATTGAAAAATTAGGTTCGTCGGGTGTGATTGGTATTTTGGCAAAATATGGCGATTACATTAAAGATTACGAGATCTTGGCGGAAGAATTGAAAAATATTAAAGTAATGACAATAAATGACGCGCAGGGCGTAGAATTTGATACGGTTTTTTTGGTTGGAATTAATTATGAATCGTATCTGGTTCCTGAAAATTATGCCAACGATTTGGCTCGAGAAGTGCAAAGAGTAAATAAAGATTTAATCTATGTAGCCTTGACCAGGGCGATGAATAAGCTGTATGTTGTGGGGAGCGTTTCCTTAAAAGATGTTGTTAGCGAACTTTTATAAACTCACATGAACCGTCAAATTAAATTATCTCGCCATGGCATGGTCATAATCAAATGAGTTGACGCGAGTTGACACGAGCTCTTGTCTTTAAAATACCTTTATGCTAAGCTCTAAACAGTTAAATATTATCAATAAAAGGCGATTTACCTTTATAAATCTGCCATATTTTCCTTATTTTTTATGAAAAAAGACATTCACCCAAAATATCACAAGGACGCTAAAGTTACCTGCGCTTGCGGGAATACTTTTACGGTCGGCTCAACAATGCCCGAGATTAAAATTGAGCTTTGTTCAGCTTGTCATCCTTTTTATACCGGCAAACAAAAATTAGTTGATACAGCTCGTCGTGTGGAAAAATTTCAAGAAAGAATGGCTGTTGGCGTAAAAATGGCAAAAGCAAAGAAGGCGAAAAAAGCGTCGGTAAAAAAGGAAGAAAAAAGCGAAGAAAAATAACACTCAAAAAACATGAGAATTAACAGGAATAGAAATTGAAATATTTTTATACCTTAGCGTTCTCATGTTTTTAGTATCCTAAATTTATGTCTCCAGAAATGGAAAAAACGGAAAATCGTTTTGATGAACTTGAAAAAGAGCTTTCTTCTCCCGAGGCTGTTTCGGATACTGAAAAATTAAAAAAAATATCTCAGGAGTATAGTGAATTAAAAGTCGTTGCTCTAAAGATAAAAAAATTAAAAGGGGTGGAAAAGGGGATAATTGAGACCGAACAAATTATAAAACAGGGAGAAGATGATGAATTAGTCGCGATTGCGCGAGAAGAATTGGAAAAATTAAAAAAAGAAAAAGAGATTTTATTGGAAGAAATAAAAACAGAGCTTACGCCAAAAGATCCGCTTGATAAGAGAAATATTATTGTGGAGATAAGAGCCGGAGCCGGCGGGGACGAAGCCGCTCTTTTTGCCGGCAGTTTATTCAGAATGTATTCTCGTTTTGCGGAACGAAAGGGTTGGCAAGCGAGATTGATTTCTTCAAGTAAAACCGACCTTGGCGGATTTAAAGAAATAATTTTTTCTATTATCGGAAAAAATGCTTGGGGGAATTTAAAATACGAAAGCGGCGTTCATAGAATCCAAAGAATACCGGAAACGGAAAAAAACGGTCGCGTTCACACTTCAACCGCGTCTGTCGCGATAATGCCCGAAGCGGAGGAAGTTGACATAAAAATAGAATCAAAAGATTTAAGAGTTGACACATTTCTCTCCGGCGGGCATGGCGGGCAATCAGTCCAAACAACATATTCGGCAGTGAGAATCACTCATCTCCCCTCCGGTCTTGTTGTTTCTTGCCAAGATGAAAGATCTCAAGTACAAAACAGGGAGAAGGCGATGCAGGTCTTGCGGACAAGGCTTTTTGCTATGGAAGAAGAAAAAAGATTATCAAAAGAGATAGCCAATCGTCGCGCGCAAATTGGCGGGGCGATGCGGGCGGAAAAAATAAGAACATACAATTTTCCCCAAGATCGCGTTACGGATCATCGTATCAAAGAAAGCTGGCACAACCTTGTTAATATTATGGACGGCGAGTTAGATGATATTGTGGCGAAGATAAGGGAAAAGATAAATAATGAAGATGTTTTAAATGATGGAGAGGAGAGTGAAGACTAAAAAATAAATAAAACTTATCCACAGACGAAACCCCGTTAAATTTGACGGGGTTTTTAAGTGTTCTATTCTTAGGTTAGAACCTTAACAACAAAGCGACCCATAATGGGTCGTTTTATGAAAAACGTAGAAAGAGAGGAAAAGATGGGCATGGTTATTGTGTCTGGAAGTGCAAATCGACCTTTAGCGGAGGCTGTTTGCGGATGTTTGGGGATAGATCTCGGAAGAGCAGTGGTAGGTCGTTTCGCGGATGGGGAAGTGAGGATAAAAGAATTTCCTCATGTGCGCGGTAAGCACGTAGTAATAATACAATCCACAAATCCACCAGCAGAAAATTGGTTAGAATTGATGCTTTTGATAGATACGGCAGTGAGCAGTTCTGCAAAATCTATTACGGTGGTTATGCCATATATGGGTTATGCGCGTCAAGATCGCAAAGACGGTGCCCATAGTCCAATAGCTACAAGAGTCGTAATTAGAATGATTGAGTCAATTTTGGCCAATATTCCGTCAATGCTGTTTACGTTTGATCTTCATTCTAGTCAGACACAGGCAGTCTCTGCTAGACCTTTTGAAAATTTATTTTTATCTTCCACGCTACTAGAAGCCTTGAAGGATTCAGATTGGGCAAATACTGTTATTATCTCTCCGGATGCTGGAGGAGTACGTCGAGCACGCGCTATAGCAGAACGCCTTGGCTCAGATGTAGCATTCGTAGACAAAAGGCGTACTGGACCCAATCAAAGTGAGGTAATGAATTTAGTTGGTGAAGTTCGGGGTAAGGAAGCAGTTTTTGTTGACGATATGGTTGATACAGCTGGAACTCTAGTAAAAGGAGCAGAATCCGTTATGGATGCTGGAGCTAAGAGGGTTGTAGCTGTAACAAGTCATGCTCTTCTCTCTGGAACTGCTGTCCAAAAAATATCTGATTCACCCATAGGAAGGCTGATTGTTTCCGATACGGTTTTTATTCCTCCAGAGAAAAAGTTTGAAAAGTTAAAAATAGTATCGTCTGCCTCTCTTTTAGGTAAAGCAATTCGGCGTATTCATGACGGAGGGGAAGTGAGCCCACTTTTTGATCAAGCTTTTAGCTGGCTTTAAAAAAAGTGAAGAAATGAAAATCTTTTCAAGGGAACACACGGAGGATGTTCCCTTGCTTTTTTTTAGAAAATATGTAAATATATAGTCAGTAATTAATAACTCACATGCCTTGTAGTTTCCTTGCCCCGATGGGGTAAATCTCAAGGCAGAGGTAACAAAGTCTTTTGCTAAATATTTTATCTAGAAAAAGACCCCAAAAAGGAAAAAACTATGAAAGAATCACCAACACTTTTGGAGATGCTTCAAGCCGGCGTACATTTCGGCCATAAGTCATCTCGCTGGCATCCAAAAATGAAGCCGTATATTTTTGGAGAAAGAAATAATATCCATATTATTAATTTGGAAATTACGGCGCAAAAATTAAAAGAAGCCATGGATTTTGTGAGAAATATTGCCGCCTCCGGTGGGGTGGTTATTTTTATTGGAACAAAAGCCCAAGCCAAGGAAATTATTAAAAAACACTCTTTGGATTGCGGAATGCCTTTTGTGAACTCAAGATGGCTGGGTGGAACTTTTACTAACTTTAAAACGATAAAAAGCGTTTTGGATAAGTTTAAAAGTCTAAAAGCGCAAAAAGCTTCGGGGGCGCTTGAAAAATACACAAAAAAAGAACAGTCTGAATTTAAAAAAGAAATTGAAAAATTGGATGGTTTGGTCGGTGGTATAGAAAACTTGGCTAAATTGCCGGAAGCCGTATTCATTATTGATGCTAAAATGGAAAAAACGGCGATATATGAAGCTAGCAAAAAAAATGTTCCGGTTGTGGGAATTTGCGATACCAATATTAACCCGGACGACCTTGATTATCCGATCCCGGGCAATGACGATGCCGTAAAATCAATAGAACTGTTGGTTGGGCTCATGGCAGAAGCAATAAAAGAAGGAAAAACTGAATATAATGCAAAAAGAGGAATAGCTATAGAAAAAGCCGAACCAAAAGAAATAGAGATTCCGCCGACAAGCGAGTTGATGAAAGTGAAGGAAGAGAACGCGTCGGACACTGACGATAAGGAAGATAAAAACCAGCAACCTGCAAATTAATAGTCTAGCGAATCATGAATTAAGAATTATGAATCATGAAGTTGAAAATTGGCTACCGTTTATTTTTGCCTTTTGTTTATCTCTTAATTCTTAATCGTAATTCTTGATTCATAAAAATATGTCTCTAGACCTAAAACTCATTACCTCGTTGCGGGAAAAAACCGGCGCGGGAATCGTTGAATGTAAAAGCGCCTTATCTGAATCCGACGGTAATGTTGAAAAAGCCATTGAAATTTTAAGAAAAAAGGGAGAAATAAAGGCGGCTAAAAAATCAGCGGAAAGAACGGCTAAAGAAGGATTGGTCCATGCTTATGTCCATGCCAATGGCAGAGTCGGCGCTATGGTTGAATTGAGCTGTGAGACTGATTTTGTTGCCAGAAATGAAGAGTTTCAAGGACTGGCTCACGATTTAGCTATGCAAATTGTAGCTACGAACCCTTTATATCTAAGCCCCGATGATGTTCCGGAAGAATTGATCGCCAAAGAAAAAGAAATTTATTTTGAAGAAATAAAAGCTCAAGGCAAGCCCGAGTCTGTGGTAGAAAAGATTATGGAAGGAAAAATTACCAAATATTTTGGAGATATTTGTCTTTTGCGTCAGTCTTTCATAAAAGATGAAGATATCACGGTTGAAGAGTTGATAAATCAAAAAATTGCCAAAATAGGCGAAAAAATTGAAATAAAAAAAATAGCCAGATTCGAGATCTAATCCGCCCATATGAAAGTTGTTGAAATACAATTTACCCCATGGGGAAAATCTTATGATTTTAATGGAGAAGATTCCGCTTTGAAGGTTAATGATTTTGTTATTGTTAAAACCGAACTTGGTACGGAATTGGGGAAAGTAATAAGTACGAGAGAAATTAACGACAATGATCCGACCACAGCGGAAATAAAACCAATTTTTAGAAAAGCGAATAGTTCGGATTTACTTAAAATAAAAGAGCGAGGAGGTCAGAAAAAAGAAGCTCTAAAATTGTGCAAGGATTTAGTAAAAAAATACCATCTCCCAATTAAACTGGTTGATGTTCATTTTGCTTTTGATGGAAGCCGGATTACTTTTGCTTTTGTTGCCGACGGCAGGGTGGATTTTAGGGATCTGGTACGCGACCTCACTAAGGCTTTTCAAAAATCAATAAGGATGCAACAGCTGGGCATAAGAGATGAAGCAAAAGTGACAGGTGATCTTGGGGGTTGCGGAAGAGGTCTTTGTTGCAAAAAGGTATTAAAAGATTTGGGAAATATATCTTCGGATTTGGCCTCTCTCCAACAAATATCCCACAGGGGCAGTGATCGTCTGGCGGGAGCTTGCGGGAGATTAATGTGTTGCCTTGCCTACGAACAAAAAAATTACGAGGAGCTCGCCGGAAAACTTCCGGCGATTGGGACAGTGGTGAAAACAAAAAACGGCAGAGGAAAGATTGTGGGATGGCATACCCTAAAACAATCGGTAATGGTACAATTGGATGAAGGGGGAGTTATTGAAGTGGAAATAAAAAAATAATTTTTAATTAAAATACGGAGGAAATATGAAAATAAAAATCGCCATCAACGGATTTGGCCGGATCGGTCGACAATTTCTTGCTATTGCCAGCAAGGATCGTAATTTGGATATTGTGGCAGTAAATGATTTGACTGACACAAAAACACTGGCTTACCTTTATAAATATGATTCGGTTTACGGAACGCATGCCGGAGAAATTAAATCTAGTGATGATTTTTTGGAAATTGATAAGAAAAAAATAAAAGTTTTTGCCGAAAAGGATCCGTCAGTTCTTCCTTGGAAAAAATTAGGCATTGATTTGGTAATTGAATCAACCGGAGCTTTTACAGATTATGATGGCGCTGTAAAACATTTAGCCGCCGGAGCAAGAAAAGTTATTATCTCCGCTCCGCCCAAAGGAGAAATCATTCCCACCTATGTGATTGGGTGCAATGAAAAAAAATATAATAAAAAAGAAGAGCATGTTGTTTCCATGGCTTCCTGCACGACAAACGCTTTAACGCCGGTGGTAAAAATATTGAATGATAATTTTGGAATTTTAAAGGGTGAAATGACCACAATTCATAGCTATACCAATGATCAAAAGCTATTGGATTTACCACATAAAGACCCAAGAAGAGCGAGGGCGGCGGTGCTATCAATGATCCCCACGACTACCGGAGCCACAAAATCAGTTGAAAAAGTTATTCCCGAGCTTAAGGGAAAATTAAGCGGTCTATCCATAAGAATTCCCACACCTGCGGTTTCTTTAGTTGATTTTACTTTTTTATCCAATAAAAATACCACAAAAGAAGAAGCAAATGATGTTTTGCGTCAAGCGGCCAAAAAAGAACTAAAAAATATTATCAGTGTCAGCGATGAGCCTTTAGTCTCTGTTGACTACAAACAATCACCCTTTTCCGGAATAGTTGATTCTCTTTTGACAGAAGTCGTTGACGGAAACTTGGTAAAGGTTCTTGTTTGGTACGATAACGAATGGGGCTATAGCACGAGATTGGTTGAATTGGCGGAGATAGTGGGGAAATAAACAAGCAATTAATTGTTTGAGATCGAGGTGGGGTCGCGAGACCCCTCTTTTATTTCCCCGCATTTGACCATTTTCCAATAATTGTTTAAAATACTTTAATAAAAAGTTATGGATCAAAAAGACGAAAAAGATGAAAAAAATAACAAAGAGGGGGTCTGGAGCGCTCTTTCACTGGCCTGGCAGTTGGGATATACGATAGCCATACCTATCGTTGTTTTGGCTTTGGGTGGAAGATTTTTAGATAGACATTTCGGCACCTCGCCCTGGTTACTTCTTGCGGGGGTGTTTCTATCACTTGGTCTTTCAACGGTCGCTGTATATTATAAAACTATTAAGATTCTCGCTGAAACCGAAAAAGAAATAAAAGAATCGCAAAAAAATAAGCTCTAACATCTAAGATTTGACATCAGAGATCTAATTATGAACATCTCATTAGCCGCAGAACCGATATTTTACATAGGGACATTTCCAATAACCAACACTCTTTTAGTCGCTTGGGTTGTTATTGTTTTTTTAATTGTAATTGCAATATTAACTAGAAAAAGTTTAAAAGAAATTCCGACAGGTCTTCAAAATATAGTTGAGATGATTATTGATGGGGCGTTGACTTTTATGGAAACAATCACTAACGATAGGAAACAGGCTCTAAAATTTTTTCCCATAGTTTTTTCTATTTTTATTTTCGTAATTTTTTCCAATTGGATTGAAATTATTCCCGGTCTTGGGAGTATTGGAATCTGGGAAGAACATCACGGAGAAACAATTTTGATTCCATTTATAAGATCTTCTTCCGCTGATCTAAATGTAACATTGGCTATAGCTATATTTTCCGTAATTTCTATTCAAATTTTTGGTATTGTTTCTCTCGGATTTTTTAAATATGCCGGTAAATTTTTACCTTTTGGAGGTTTATTTCAAATGAAAAAGGGAATCCCCATACCATCATTTAATGGTTTTGTAATGTTTGTCGCCGGATGCCTGGAAATGGTCGCTGAAGTTGCAAAAATTGTTTCTTTTTCCTTTCGTTTATTCGGGAATATATTTGCCGGAGAAGTTTTACTTTTAGTTGTAAGTTTTTTAGTACCCTATGTTGTTCCATTGCCATTTTTATTTTTAGAAATATTCGTCGGATTTATTCAAGCCCTTGTTTTTGCAATGTTGACTTTGGTATTTCTAAAAATGGCTGCGACAGCGCATGAAGAAGAGGCGCATCATTAATATTTAATAATTAATAAAATAACAAAAACAGTTTAATCGCCGACGTTAAATAAATAATAAATTTCCCGTCGAAAGAAAATAAACTGTTAAAAAGTTATGGTAGAAGAAACAAAAGAGGTTGCCAGCGGTATTCTAAACAATTTAGAGGCCGTAAAATCAATTGCCGCGGCATTAACAATTTCTGTCGGAGCTATTGCCCCGGCTATGGCTATTGGTAAATTAGCCAGTAAGGCGATGGAATCAATCGGAAGAAACCCGGAAGCCGCATCTAAAGTGCAAACAGCTATGATTTTGGCAATTGCCTTTACCGAGGCTATTGCTATTTATGCGTTAGTTATCGCCTTGATCATTAAATTTGTATAGACGCCGGAAGAATGTGGATAGCAACGCGGAAAAGCGCAGAAATTATCTGCGTAAATCCGCGTTGCCATCTGCGTTTATCTGCGAGGTGTAACCAAACGCATCAAATGTTGCATTTAAGTAACTACTTTTGTTTATAAATAACTATGGAATTATTACAAAAACTTGGTATTGACTGGAGATTATTAATTGCCCAACTGGTTAATTTTTCAATTTTAGTGATTATTTTATACAAATTGTTATACAAGCCTGTTTTAAAAGTTTTAAATGACAGAAAGGAAAAAATTGAACAGGGACTGAAAGACGCCAAAAGCCTTGGAGAAGAACTTGAGAGGACAAAAGAACTGCAAAAAAGAGAAATAAACAAAGCAAAAGTTGAAGCTAGGAAAATTATAGAAAATGCTCAAGATCTGGCAGAGAAATCAGGACAAGATATAAAAATAAAGGCAAAAAATGAAGTTGAAAAATTAATTACCGCAGCGAGAACTCAAATTATTGATGAAAAAGAAAAAATGTTAGCCGAAGCGAGAAAAGAGATTTCCTCTTTGGTTTTAGATATTTCCGAAAAAGTATTCGGGAAATTAGTTGACGCAAAAATTAATCAAAAATTAATAGATGAGTCGGTAAAAGATATTAAGAAGAAATAGCTTTTATGAAGATCAAGTCAAAACAATACGCCATAGCTCTTTACGAATCTATTTTTGGTCTTTCTCGAGAAAAGACGGATCTTGTCGTTGAAAATTTCATAAATTTTTTAGCTAAAAATAACCTTCTAAGATTGGCGCCGCAAATTATAAACTATTTCCAAAAATACGCCAATCAAAAAGAGGGGATTGTAGATTTAAAAATAAGAACAGCGCATAAACTTAAAAACGAAGTAACCTCACAAATAAAAAACATTCTTCCCGAGTTATTGGGTAAAAAGATAGAAAAAATAAATGTAACCGAGGAAGTGGAAGAAGGTCTGATCGGAGGATTTTATCTTGAATGCGATGATTTTATTTTTGATTCCACGGTAAAAAATAAATTAAAAATTATAAAAAATAATTTAAAATAAAACTATGTCAGAAGTTAATTACATTGTTGAATCTTTAAAAAAACAATTAAAAGAAGTAAAATTAAAAACCACGGCGGAAAAAGTCGGGAAGGTTGTTGAAATAGGAGACGGAATCGCAAGAATTACCGGATTATCCGAATGTATGGCCGGAGAAATGTTGGAATTTGTCTCCAAAGAAAATAGCGAACCGGTTTTTGGAGTGGCGCTTAACCTTGAGGAAGATATAATCGGAGCTATGGTTTTGGGCGAATATATCGCGATTAGAGAAGGTGATACTGTTAAAGGAACGGGCAAAATTTTGTCAGTCCCGGTCGGGGATAAATTGATTGGAAGAGTTGTAAATCCACTCGGTCTTCCCAAAGACGGAGGGGGGGAGATAAAGAGTAATGATTTTTATCCGGTTGAAAAAATAGCCCCTGGTGTTCTCACAAGACAAGGCGTCAAAGTTCCGCTTCAAACGGGAGTGAAGGCAATTGATTCCATGATCCCGGTTGGGCGCGGACAAAGAGAATTGATTATCGGTGATCGTCAAACCGGCAAAACGGCGCTAGCCATTGATACTATTATCAATCAGAAGGGAAAAGACTGTATCTGTATTTATGTTGCCATTGGTCAAAAAGAATCTAAAATAGCAAAGATAGTCGCGAAATTGGAAGAAACAGGAGCTATGGAACATACTATTGTTGTTGCGGCCGGCGCCTCTGACCCAGCCTCGCTTTCTTTTATCGCTCCTTATGCCGGATGCGCTATGGGTGAATATTTTATGGATAAAGGAAAAGATGCTTTGATTGTTTATGATGATCTTTCAAAACACGCTGTTGCGTATAGACAAATTTCTTTACTGCTAAGAAGACCTCCGGGACGCGAGGCTTATCCGGGCGATGTTTTTTATCTCCACTCAAGACTATTGGAACGCGCGGCGAAAATGAATTCTGATTTTGGTGGTGGATCTTTGACGGCACTGCCAATCATTGAGACTCAAGCCGGCGATGTTTCCGCTTACATTCCGACTAATGTTATTTCCATCACCGATGGCCAAATTTACCTTGAAGCGGATTTATTTTATCGTGGTATTAGACCGGCCTTGAATATCGGTTTATCTGTTTCCCGTGTCGGCTCGGCAGCGCAAATTAAAGCGATGAAAAAGGTAGCGGGAAGATTGCGTTTGGATTTAGCTCAATATAGAGAATTGGAAGCTTTCGCGCAGTTTTCTTCCGAGCTTGACGAAACAACCAGAAAGCAGTTGGAAAGAGGAAAAAGATTGACGGAAATTTTAAAACAAGGTCAATATGTCCCGATGCCGGTAGAAAACCAGGTAGCGGTTTTATACGCCGGAACAAATGGTTATTTTGACGATGTTCCTGTGGAGAAAATGAAAGAAACCGAAGACAAATTCCACAATTTTTTAAGCGCTGAATCAAGCGGAGTTTTAAAAATGATACTGGAAAAAAAGGAATTAACCACGGAGGTTGAAGAAAGTTTAAAAAAAGTGATAACTGATTTTAAGCAGAGCTTATAGTGCATTAATATAGTTCCCCCCCCTTTGACAGGGGAGGTTAGGAGGGGATGGAATATAAGTCACCCCCCCCTAGCCCCTCCCGTCAAGGGAGGGGAAACCCAATAAATATGGCGGTTTCCATAAAAATAATTAGAAGAAGAATAAAATCCATTGCCAATACGAAAAAGATAACCAAGGCAATGGAGCTTGTTGCTGCCTCCAAAATGAAGAAGGCTCAAAACGCAACTTTAAAAACACGAACTTATTCCAATAAGGCGTGGTCTTTAATAACGGATTTATCATTTAAAACGGAAAAAAAAATTCATCCTCTTTTAGTCAGAAACGGTTCACCGATTAAAAAGATCTGTGTTGCTCTTATTACTTCCGACAGGGGGTTGTGCGGTGGTTTTAATTCTCAGATTATTAAAAAAACACTGGAGTTCCAAAAAAGAGAAATGGCAAATGGTCGCGAGGTTGACTTCATTACTGTTGGTAAAAAAGGACGCGATGTTATCGCAAGAAATCATTTTAATATCGTTGCCGACTTCACGGATATCGGCAGTATTATCAGTTTGTTTGAAATGAAAGCTATTTCCAAAATAATAATTGATGATTTTACGAGTGCAAAATATGATGAAATGTATTTAGCCTACACTGATTTTGTTTCAACAATCACGCAAAAACCAAAAATAATAAAACTATTGCCATTTGAAAAAAATAGAGATATTGATCTTGGTAATGTCGGCAAAAATACCATTGAAGATAAAAACCCGCCTGGTGAGACAAATGAGTATGAATTTATTTTTGAACCGAATCCGGATCAAGTTTTGGAATATATGCTTCCAAGAGTAGTGGAAATGCAGGTATATCAGGCAATTCTTGAGTCTAATGCTTCCGAGCATTCAGCTAGAATGGTGGCAATGAAAAACGCTTCTGACGCCGCGGTAGATATGATATTTGATTTAACATTAGCTTACAATCAAGCCAGACAAACCTCAATTACTAAAGAAATTATGGAAATTGTGGGAGGAAAAGCGGCATTGGAATAGTATCTGGTATCTGGTATTTAGTATCTTGTATAAAATACTAAATACCAGATACTAAATACTAAATACTAACTTAATATGAACAAAGGTGTAATAAAACAAGTGATCGGTCCGGTCGTTGATTTGGAATTTTCCGACGAACCGCCAAAAATTTATAATGCCATTGAAGTTATAAAAAAAGATGGCAATAAATTGATTTTAGAAGTTCAGCAACATCTCGGAGGAGGTATGGTTAGAGCGGTTGCTATGGGCGCAACAGACGGTTTGGAGCGAGAAAGAGAAGCAATTGATACTGGAAACCCTATTTCCGTTCCAGTGGGCAAGGAAACACTGGGGAGGATGTTTAATTTGCTCGGAGAACCTGTCGACGGGCTTAAGGAATGCAAAACTAAAAAAAGATATCCGATTCATCGCCCGGCGCCTAAATTTACCGACCAATCAACAAAAACTGAAATTTTGGAAACAGGTATTAAAGTTATTGATTTGATTTGTCCGATCGTAAAAGGTGGTAAAGTAGGTCTTTTTGGCGGAGCCGGAGTGGGAAAAACGGTCATTATTATGGAGCTTATTAGAAATATTGCCACGGAACATGGTGGGTTTTCTGTTTTTGCCGGAGTTGGAGAAAGAACTCGTGAAGGAAATGATTTATATCACGAAATGAAAGATTCGGGAGTGTTAAATAAAACAACTTTAGTTTTTGGACAGATGAACGAACCTCCGGGAGCAAGACAGCGTGTCGCCCTTTCCGGTCTCGCCATGGCTGAATATTTTAGAGACGAAGAAAAGCAAGATGTTCTATTTTTTGTAGATAATATTTTCCGTTTCACGCAAGCCGGTTCAGAGGTTTCCGCTCTTTTGGGTCGTATTCCTTCAGCCGTAGGCTATCAACCAACTCTAGCTTCGGAAATGGGACAATTGCAAGAAAGAATTACTTCCACAAAAGAAGGATCTATTACTTCAATCCAGGCCGTCTATGTTCCCGCTGACGACTTAACCGATCCGGCGCCAGCCAATACTTTCGCTCATCTTGATTCAACGGTCGTCTTGGCCCGTTCTCTTACGGAGCTTGGTATTTACCCGGCTGTTGATCCACTTGACTCCACTTCAACAATTTTAGACCCAAAACTTATCGGAGAAGACCATTACAATACCGCAAGAAATGTCCAAAAAGTTTTACAGCGCTATAAAGATTTGCAAGATATTATTGCCATTCTGGGTATGGAAGAATTATCAGAAGAAGATAAACAAACCGTTTCAAGAGCCAGAAAAGTACAAAAGTTTTTATCGCAACCATTCTTCGTCGCGGAAACTTTTACCGGCACTGAAGGAAAATATGTTTCTCTTGAAGATACTATCCGCGGTTTCAAAGAAATTTTGGAAGGGAAACATGATGATAAGCCCGAACAAGCTTTTTATATGAAAGGCGGGATAGACGAAGTAAAAGCTTAAAAATAACTAAAATGTCTTTACATCTAAAATTAGAAATAATTACTCCCGAAAAAGTCGTTTTGGAAGATACTGTTGACCAAATAACTCTTCCCACTGCCGAAGGGGAAATTACGATTTTGCCAAATCATATTCCTTTGATCGCTATTTTGAAGCCGGGCGAAGTTGTTGCCAAAAAAGGCAAAGAAGAAATTGCTATGTCTTGCTCCGGTGGTTTTATTGAGGTTACCCCCGACAAGATTTTGGTTTTGGCCGATACAGCCGAGTTGGCGGAAGAATTAATTGAAGAAGAAATTTTGAAAGCGAGAGCCAGAGCGGAAAAGATATTATCAGAGAAACAAGTTGATGAAACTAGATTTGTTGAAGCAGCGGCAATGCTGGAGAGAGAACTTGCCAGATTAAAGGTGGTGAGGAAAAGAGGGCGATCTAGGCTGGGGCCAAGGATAAAAAGTGAATAATAATTAATAATTTATTTAAAAAATTATGGAAAAAAAACCGGAGACAACAGAGGGGGGGAGAGAGGCAAGAGAACTTGCCACAGAGCTTTTTAAGCTATGGAACGAGACCCTAAAATTAGTAGACGAAGAGAAGATGGCTGAATTTTATCTTGAAAATTGTATATTTTTACCTACCCTATCTGATAAATTCGTAACAAATAAAGAAGGCGTAAAAGAATATTTTAAACATTTTCTTGAAAAAAAACCGGTAGCTGAAATAGTAGAAGATATGGCAGTGTATTCTAAAAGCGGTAACGAGTTAAGTCATTGTGGAATGTATAATTTTGAAGTAGGATCAGAAGATAGTAGAACAATCGTTGAAGCTAGATTCACCTATATTTGGCAAAAAGATGAAAGAGGGGATTGGAAAATATTACATCATCATTCATCATTATTGCCAAAAAAATAAATTTTTCATGGTCAGTATAATCATTCCAACATACCAGCACGGAGACACTGTGGAAAAGTGTCTCTTGTCTCTTTTTAATCAAACATTTAAAGATTATGAGATTATTGTCGTAAACGACGGATCAACAGACAATACCGCGGAGAT
>Ga0208373_1002342_pt1 | contig 21329 bp, 13 predicted proteins | sample RifOxyC2_FD_184036 | JGI IMG/M metagenome (GOLD analysis project Ga0208373, IMG submission 184036) | Soil microbial communities from Rifle, Colorado - Rifle Oxygen_injection C2 (SPAdes) | ecosystem: Environmental > Terrestrial > Deep subsurface > Rock core/Sediment | place: Rifle, Colorado... | reverse complement strand
CTGGCCCCGATAGCACGGTTCAGATATTTATTTTTTTAGCCTTAGCGCTCGGTTTCTTTTTTGCGATTCCGCATTCTGCTTTTAAGAGTTCCTTGCGGCTTGGCGGCCGAGGGCGCGGAGTTTGGTGGCAGATTTTGATTTTAAGTATTTTGCAAATTGGTTTAATCTTGGCTTTGGCAATTTCTTTCTTGCCGCTAAAAACAATTACTTTTTTAAGTCCGCTGGCGCAGACTGTCTTTGTTGGAAGTCTTGCTCAATTTTTATGGTTGCTTTTGCCGATTTTGACGATAATGTTTTTGGGTGGCCGGCAGCAGCAATATAATTATGATGAATAGTTGAATTTATCTCTATTATTTTGAAATATTTTTTTGCCTCGCATAGCGAGGCATTTATTGATAATTTTTGAGTATGCCAAAACTTTCTATTATTGTTCCAGTTTTTAATGAAGCAAAAACTATCCGCTTGGTGCTAGAAAAACTGCTTGGTTTATCTTTAGATAAGGAAATTATTGTGGTTGATGATGGCTCAACCGATGCTACCGGAAAAATAATAGACGTTTTTATTCCGGCTATAAAAGTTATAAGGCACAAGATTAATGGCGGCAAAGGTGCGGCCTTGAGGTCTGGTATCGCGGCGGCCAACGGCGATTATATAATCTTTTGCGATGCTGATTTAGAATATGATATTAATCAGATTTCTTCTTTATACAAACACTTACTAGATAATAGTCTAACGGTTTTATATGGTTCTCGCTTTATTAATTATCGGTCAAAAAAAAATCTTATTCATTATTTAGGCAACAAAGTTTTAACGGCAACAACCAATTGGTTGTTTGGCGCCAAGTTAACGGATATGGAAACTGGCTGCAAACTTTTTAAGGCGGATATCTTAAAAAGTTTTAATCTCTCCAGCTCTCGCTTTGAGATTGAACCGGAAATTACCGCTAAAATTTTAAAGCAGGGAATAAAAATTACGGAACTGCCAATTAGCTATGATCCGCGGGTAAAATCCGAAGGAAAGAAAATAAAGTATCGGGACGGTTTGGTGGCAATTTGGGTTTTGATTAGAGAGAGACGATAAAAATTTCAATCCGTAATTTTATAAAATAAGTTATTATGCCTCATTATCTTCACTATCGTGAGCGTGATGTGATATAATCTAAACATGAAAAGAAATGGAGTTGGCGAGAAAATTTTAATAAACTTGTGTGACTTATTTTCAGCTGCCGAAATAATTTTTTCGCGTGATAGTTTGTGGAAAAAAATGCAAAGGCTGGGGGACGTGCCTGATAGGGCTTCTTTTATCAAGTCATTTAATAGTTTGCAAAGGAGCGGTTTTTGGCGATTATCAAAATCTGGTAAATATGAATTCACTAAAAAAGGCGTAGCGAAACTTGAGCAGATACGAATTCGCGAGTCTGTAAAAAAACAGAAGTGGGATGGTTATTGGAGGGTAGTTATTTTTGACATCGTTGAAGAGAAGAGAGCCGCTAGAGATGCTTTGCGACGAAAACTAAAGAACTTTGGCTTTTATCCTTTGCAAAAAAGCGTTTTTGTATTTCCTTTCGATTGCCAGAAAGAAATAGCAGCCTTAGCGGACTTTTTTGAAGCCAATAATAATATTGAATATATAATAGCCAAAAAACTCGGAGGGAAAGAATTGGAAGTAAGGGATTTTTTCAATTTATGATAAGAAATTGTTACTGGTAAATAACCTGTCTCTCTCTAGGCGTATCTCATTATATTCACTATCGTGAGCATAACGTGATGTATATATATCAAACTGGATTGGAGATAGGGGTCTATGGGAGGGGGTTGTTTTTTACGAAAAAATATTATAGAATTGTTTTACGCGCCGGTAGCTCAGTCGGTAGAGCACCTGCCTTTTAAGCAGAGGGTCGTGGGTTCGATTCCCTCCCGGCGCACTAAAGTGGAATTTTAAATTAAAAAAGTTCATTTCTCGGCTCAATAAAAAGAAAATTTAAGAGTTCGAGCCAAACAATATTAGCTGTAGTTTAAATGGTTAGGGGGGGGTTAACCTATATGGAATATAATCGAGAAAAATATATAGAAGCGATTAAAATTCATCTTGAGCAAAATATTTTTTATCACTCATTAGCGCTTGAGGCTTGTATGGCCGGAGTTTATGATTATTTGAAGGTAAATAATCAATTGAGCCATGGCGATCTAGAAAGAGAAGATTGGCTGGCAGCGGGACTGTTGCACGACGTTGACTATAGCGGTGAATTTAAAAGCGAACATCCTGCCAAAACAAAAGAAGCGTTGAAAAAGTACGGAATTGAAATTTCTGAAATGGTCATTAAGATTATTAAAGCTCACGCACCAAAATTAACTGGCGTAAATCCGAAAAACAAAGCGGAGTGGGCAATCTTATGCGCCGATAGCTTGACGGGTCTTATAACGGCCGTCGCCTTGATTCTTCCTTCAAAAAAATTAGCCGATGTTAAATTGTCTTCCGTCGTAAAGCGTTTTTTAAAAGAACCGAAATTTGCCGCCGGGACAAGGAGGGAAGAAGTCTCTATGTGTGCAAATTCAAATGGGCTAAATATCCCAATTGAAAAATTCATCGAAATTTGCCTACTTTCGATGCAGGGAATCGCGGCGGAAATAGGTCTTTAATAAAAAAAGGAAGTTTTTATTTATCCACAGCCCCGTCTCTAGACGGGGTTTTCGTTTAAAGTCATAATAAAGGTAATGATAGTTTGGTCGACAAAATGTCTTTTGACCCGAATCTCTTTTTTGAAAGAGAGGCGGGTTTTTGTTTTAAGACTATGGGTAGCTAAAAGATAATAAAGGTATGGTGCCCGCCTCCGCCCTTTGGGCTTCGGCGAGGCGCTCAAATTTCTAATCCCGCTTAGCGGGAAGAAATTTGGCGAAGGGAGGTGAAATAGATGTTATTACAATCTTGGACAGAGGTAACCGTTAATTCGCTTCAAACAATTTGGAGCGATTTGTTAACTTTTTTGCCAAACCTGTTTGGCGCCCTATTCATATTTTTTATTGGTTGGGCTGTAGCAGTTGGTTTGCAAAAGTTAATCGTTCAAGTTCTGCGACTTTTGAGAATTGATCCGGCGCTAGAAAGATTAGGCATGGGTCAGTTTTTTGAAAAAGCCGGTATTAAAATGGACTTTGCCGGTTGGATCGCAATCTTTGTTAAGTGGTTTTTGGTGTTGGCGTTTTTGCTAGCCGCGACCGATATTTTAGGACTAGGAGATGTTTCGCTATTTTTGCGCAACGTTTTGAGTTATGTTCCTAATGTTTTGGTTTCGGTTTTGATGTTGGCTTTAGCTTTCTGGCTAGCTGGCGTCTTGCAAAAAATCGTTCAAGCCAGCGTTTCGGCTTCCAATATTAAAGCGGCCGCCTTCTTGGGCACATTAACCCATTGGGCGATTTTGATTTTTGGTATTTTCGCGGCTTTAATTCAATTGGGAATTGCTTTCGCTTTGCTTCAGACATTAGTAACTGGCTTGATAGCGATGTTCGCTATTGCTGGCGGTTTAGCTTTTGGGCTGGGCGGGAAGGAAGAAGCAGCTGAATTGTTGAGAAAATTCCGTAAACAAGTTTCGGAATAAATTGCTTGTGTTTTGATCAGAATACAAAATCCCTCACCAAATTTTGGTGGGGGATTTAAGGTAATAATTAAACCATGGAACGGCGATGCCTTATTCTCAAGTTCTTGAGAACTTGAGAATAAGCTAGGGCAACATTCTTTAATTTAAAACCGTGCCGATAATGTCTTTGTGACCGCGCAGGAAATTAGAGGCGTTCAATGGCTTGCCGCCTTCGGTCTGCAGCTTTTTAATAATTAGCGAGCCGCTACCGGTTTGAATGGCTAGATTGCCATTTTCTGTTAAAAAAACTTCACCAACTTTTTTATCGTATTTTTTTTCAATTCCGTTAGCTTCTATTATTTTGAGTGCTTGCCATTTTCCATCGGCCATTTGCCATTTGCCAAAACTGCTCGGCCAGGGAGTATAAGCTCGGATTTGTTGTTCAATTTCTTTGGCTGATTTTTGCCAATCAATTTGGCCGTCTTCTTTTTTAATAATTTTAGTATGGCTAGCGAGAGAATCATCTTGTGGCATTGGCGTAATTTTTCCTGCTAGCCAATCAGGTAGGATCTCAATTAATAGTTCGGCGCTAAGGTCGGATAAGATTTGGAACAGCTCGGGGTTTGTCGGGTTTATAATATCCGTCGCGCGGGTCGCTTTGCTTCCGCGAGATTCCTCGCTCCGCTCGAAATGACAAGCTTCTTTCATCTGTATTTTTTCTTGCGCTATTATTGGGCCATGATCAACTTTCCCATCCATTTTATAAATCGTTACGCCGGTTTCGCTGTCGCCATTTAAAATAGCCGATTGAATTGGTGAGGCACCGCGGTATTTTGGCAAGAGTGACGGATGGACGTTTAGACAACCATATTGAGGCGCATCCAAGACTTCTTTAGGAAAAATTAAACCATAAGCGGCGGTAATAACTATATCGTAAGACAGAGATTTCATTATATCGGCTAATTCGTGCGAATTAGCCGGTTGGTAGGCCGGAATATTATTTTCTTGAGCTAGAACTTTAGTTAACGGGGGAGTTAGAATTTGTTTGCGGCCAACCGGTTTATCCGGCGCGCAAAAAACCGCAGCTGGTTTATAGTCGCTTTGTATTAATCTTGCCAATATCGGCACGGCAAATTCTGGCGTACCCATGAAAATAATTTTTAGCATAAATTTGGTTATAACAAATTTTCCGGATCAACATCAATTTCCCAATTTTGCGGAACGTACTGCAATAGTGAATTTCTATGTTGGAGAAATTCGGGAGTGGTATAAATCTCCCCCAGCCCCTCTTTGCGAAAGAGGGGGAAAGAAAACGGAAATTTGATGATAATATTCCAAACAAATCTTCCTCGCTCGCATGGAATGAAAGCGGGCAGAGCGGGTGATATTTCTATTTTCTCATCTTTGTTTGCCTGTTGCAACTTGGCAGATAAAATTTTAGCTTCTTGGCCAACTTTTTTACCGTCGCGGTGACGGAGAGTTAATTTTACAATTTGGGAATATGGCGGATAATTTAACGCTTCGCGAGTTTCTATTTCTTCCTGCCAAAATGCTGGCCAATCATTTTTGGCGGCGTATTTTATAGCCGAATTATCGGGATTATAGGTTTGGATAATAAAAGTTTTTTGCTTGCCAATAAGCAATTGATGTAGGCCGGTGATTGTTTGAAATGTTCGTTCGCCGGAACGAAAATCCGGCAAATGCAGCAGCGTGTCAGCTGATAAAATAGCCACAATACTTGGTTTAGCGGCGGCCAGTTCGCTTAGCCAAGAAAAAGCGATTTGAGTGGTAATCAGAATATCAATTTCTTTAGCTTTAAATTTGTCAATAATTTTTTGTTGTTGAATTGGCTTTGGAGCCAAATCGCTGTCCAGACGAGCAATTTTGGCCTCTGGAAAAAATCGCTGGGCCTCGCTTTCAATCTTTTGCGTACCGCTACCGACGGTTTTGATACGATAGCCGTGGCACTTGGGACATCGGCCGAGTGGAATATCTTTATGGCCGCAATGATGGCAGAATAGCTGGGCTTGGCCGTTAATCAGATGAAAGGCCATCGGGACATCACAATCAGAGCAGTTGATAACGTGGCCACAATCGCGGCATAAGATAAAATTGGCGGCGCCGCGACGATTAGCAAAAAGAATCACTTGTTTTTTTTGAGCTAACGCTTCTTTGATGGCGTCTTCCATGGCAAAACTAAAAACATAAAAGTTTTTGGCCTTGAGCTCTTCGCGCATGTCGATTATTTTTAAATTGTCATTCTGAGTTCCACTTTGGCGGGACGAAGAATCTTTTTTACCTGCCTGCTCGCCTCGCTGAGGCTTTGGCGAAGCGGGCCGGCAAGGCAGGGATCCTTCTCCGCCTTGCCTTGTAGCGAGCGGATCAGGATGACAGAAATCTTCAAGTGTAAGATTACAGTTAAAGATTTCCGCTAATTTTTTAGCAACAGTGAATGATTCGTAATGTGGGAACATATCCCAGGAGCGATGGCCGGAATTTTTGACATCTTCAACGATAATTTCTTTTAGATTAACAAAAGGTAAAAAGGCTGCCGAGCGCGTGCCAATGATAGTTTGAGCTTGGCCATTTTTAACTTTCCACCAAATCGTATCTTTTTGTTTAGTCGTTAAATCGCTGTGCCACAGAATAGCTTTTTTATTAATCGTGGCAATTTTTTTAGCCAAGGCGATAGTTGGAGCTAAAATAAGCTTTTGGAATTTATTATTTGGAGTTTTATTGGGATTTTGAAATTGGGATTTAGGATTTAGTATTTTCGGTAAGGCCATCTTTAAAAATAGTCCAGGCGAAGCAAAATAGTAATGGCCTAAAAATAAGGCCAGCTCAATTTGCTGATTAGTTAGAATGGGCTTTTCATCAATAACTTTTATAATATTACGCAAACTAAAATCAGCTTTTTTAATTTGCATTTTATCAATGTCACGCGAAGCCAAAACCACGCCAATTTCTTTTCTTTTTCCTAGGGGAATTAAAACGAGGGAGCCGGGAGCTAGATTAGAACTGAAAAAATAGCTCAAAATTTGAGTTTGGGTGTGGGGGATTTTGGTGACGGGAATAACATCAATTAAGCGCATAGGATTTGAATTTAGTATTCTCTATGATACCATGTAGAATAAGTCTCGGACATACCTTCTGAAAACATAAATATTGCTCGGCTACCAGTTTTAAAAGTGTAAAATTTACCCCAGCGAGGTAAATTTTACTCGCCAAAATTATTCGCTCTCCGTTCCGCAAATGCGGAACGGAACCATGCCCGCTCTTAATTTTGAGCGTTTTAAAACGCGGTAGCCTCGCTTAGATGAAAATAGCTGAGTGTTTTTAGAAAGTATATTCTTGCTTTTAAATTAAAAAATTATGAGACGTAGGGTTTTTATTGCTATCAATTTGCCGGAAAAGATTAAAAAACGACTAGTTGAGTATCGGGAAAGATACAATTTTCTACCGGTGCACTGGACTAAAAAAGATAGTCTTCATTTGACATTGATTTTTATTGGTTACGCAACTAATGAGCAAGTGCTGGAGCTTTGTCGGGCAGTCCGAGAAATAGCCGAAAAAGTTGAACCGTTTATGATTCGCTTCAAAAAGATTCTTTGTGCGCCATCCTCCTTCGCTGTTGCCGTTACTGAAACTACGGCAGTCAAGAAAGCTACGGAGGGTAAACCGCGGATGGTTTGGGTTGAGGGAGAGAAAAGCGAAGAGTTAATTGACCTGAAAAGCCAACTGGAAGAAGCTTTGCTTAATGTTGATTCTGGTTTATCCAAAAAGGAATATAAGCCATTTACTCCGCATATGACCCTAGCCCGAGTGAATCAAACTAATAAAAAATTGCCGGAGGATTTTGATTGGAAGTCTGTGGAAGAACCATTTAATTTTCAGATACCGGTGGCAAGCGTTGAAGTAATGGAGAGTGATTTGCGGAGCGATGGGGCGGAATACGCGGTGCTGGAATCGTCCCCACTGGGGGGAATAATAGAATAGTTGAAAATGTAAAATGTAAATCTCAAAATGACAGTGTAAAATCTAAAATTTTAAATTTTTGATTGTCATTTTTCATTTTGATTTTTTAATTTTAAATTGTTTTTACTTGGTATCCGCATTGACAATTTAAACATCGAAGAATCTCTGCAAAAGATAAGCGGCTTTTTAACCGATGCTCGCCAACATTATATCGTTTTGCCTTACGCTGATTTTTTGGTACAGGCGCAAAAAGACGCAGAGCTTAGAAAAATTCTAAATGAGGCGGATTTATCTTTATCGGATGGCGTTGGTCCAGTTATAGCTTCTCGCATTTTAGGCAGTGAAAAATTAAAAACTCGGGTGATGGGCGTGGATTTAATCTGGGCGTTGGTTGCCAATTTTGGCGCAAAACACGGCATCTTTTTATTCGGCGCCAAGGAAGGGGTGGCGCAAGGAGCGGCGAGAAATATTTGGCAAAAAGCGTCAGAAGCAAGAATTGTTGGAATGTTAAACGGATATGTTAGCGACGAAAAGGCGGTAGGCGAGATTAACGATAAAAAGCCAGAAATCTTGTTGGTTGCTCTGGGCACACCAAGACAAGAAAAATGGATTTATGATAATCTAAAGAAGGTGCCATCGGTAAAGCTGGCAATCGGGGTTGGCGGGGCGTTTGATTTTATTTCCGGCCGTGTTCGTCGCGCGCCAAGCTTTATTCAAAAAATTGGGCTAGAATGGTTGTGGCGATTATTGACAAAACCTAGTCAATGGCGAAAAACCTGGCGGTCGGTGATAGTGTTCGCATTTCTAGTTGTCAGAAGCTTTTTGAATAATGTAAAATGCAAAATGTAAATATCAAAATGACAGTGCAAAATCTAAAATTTTAAATTTTTTATTGTCATTTTTCATTTTGATTTTTCAACTTTAAACTTATGATGATTCATTTTATTGGCATTGGGGGAATTGGGGGATCGGCTTTGGCGCGGTATTTTTTGGCGCACGAAGACAAGGTGAGCGGGTCAGATGCGATGGGCAGCGGAATAACAGAAGAGCTAGAAAAATTAGGCGCTAAAATTTTTACCCCACACCAAAATGAATTTGGTAAGGGGCAAGTTGGCCATAGAATAGAGAATCTTCCAGCTAGCACGGATCTAGTGATATTTAGCGCGGCAGTGCAAGAGGATAATCCGGAGTTGGTTGAGGCAAGAAGGCAGAGAATAAAATGCCAAAGATATGCCGAGGCGCTAGGTGAAATAACTAAAGAAAAATTTACAATTGCAGTTTCGGGCATGCACGGTAAAAGTACGACTACGGCGATGATTGGGCTGATGATGGAAAAAGCGGGTTTGGATCCGACGGTGATTGTAGGCACAAAAGTAAAGTGGAATTCTGGGTTGCCGAAGTCAGACTTCAAGAGTAGCCCGAAGTCTGACTTCGATGGCAGTAATTTTCGGATGGGGCAGAGTAAGTACTTAGTTATTGAGGCGGATGAGTATGACCGGTCATTTTTGAATTATTGGCCTAAGATTTTGGTACTTTTGAATATTGAGGAGGAGCACTTAGACACTTATATTGGCGGGTTGCCGAATATCATGAAGACCTTTGAGGAATATATTGGGCATTTGCCGGCAGATGGGGTGCTGGTGGCGAACGGAGAAGATGGAAACATCGCTACGCTTTTAAATTCTAAATCCGAAATTCTAAACTCTAAACAAATTCAAAATTCAAAATTCAAAATTCAAAAATATGACTCAAAAAATGAGCGGGGATTAAAATTGAAGATTCCGGGTCGGCATAATATCGGAAATGCGAATGCGGCTTTATCGGTAGCCAAGATTTTAGGGATTTCCGATAGTCTTGCCGATAAAGCGCTGAATGAATTTAACGGAACTTGGCGACGGATGGAATATAAAGGTGAGCTTAATGGCGCTAAGATTTACGATGATTATGGCCATCACCCAACCGAGATAAAAGCTACGCTGGCTGGCGCGCGAGAGTTATTAGCTAGCAATGGCAAACTTTGGTGTGTTTTTCAGCCCCATCAATACCATCGGACCTATGATTTATTTGAGCAATTCGTCGGCGCTTTTTCCGATGCCGATAAAACAATAATTTTGCCGATATACAGCGTAGTGGGACGGGAGTCAGAGGAAATTAAAAAACAAGTGAATTCGGAAAAGTTGGTAGAAGCCATTGGCAAGACTGGTAAAGATATTTTATTTATGGAAGATTTTGATAAACTAGTAAAATATCTAAAGGAAAATCTACAGCCCGGTGATGTCTGCTTAATCATGGGCGCGGGAGACATCTACAAGTTAACAGGAAAATTAATTTAGCGAGCGAGGGATTAATTTTAAAAACGCTCAGTTTTATGAGCGGGCACGGTGCCCCGCATCTGCGGGGCGAGCGAATAAAACTGGCGAATAAAATTGCCAGCCTGCCCGCCATCGCTACGCTCAGGCGTTAGCAGACGGGGCAGGGGCAATTTTAAGATTTTTAAAATTAAATCCCGAGCAAGCCACTTATCCACAGCCCCAAGATATTGCGTCTGTATTTTGAAGTGATATGATAAAAATAGAATAATTTAACATCTCCAATACGATGTGGATTTATGCCACTGCATTTTTGGTCGTTATCACCGGAGTCATTTGGTGGATGACGAAAAATAATTTTTTGCAAGCGCTTAAACAGCAATAATTTTTTGCTGTTTTTTATTTTTAAAATCTATTTTTTAAAGACCCTCAGATCGAAATTTTAATAAAAATACTTTTGTTGAAATTTAGTTTTGAGGTTTATCTTAAAATGAGGAAAATAAAACAATTATTTTTAAGAGCGATTTTTAAAAAAACGGTTTTAGCTTTTACTGGTTTAGCAATCATAGCGGCCGGTGCTTTAGTTTTTGTTTATAACGCTAAAGCTGATCTGGAATTAACCGTGGCGGGCGGAGCCGTGGCGCCGGTTACGGCTGGCGTTGATGATTTAATTGGACAAAATAACGCCCAATGGAAATTCACCATGACCGCTACGAACATATTGGCAGTGGGCAAAATCGTTCAGATTGTGTTTCCGGAGATTAGCGGTCCGCCATTTTCTTTCGGCGCCCCGGCAATTATAGCCACGACTACTTCTAGCGGTGCTTTTGGTCTTGACCCAACTGTCGCTGTTAATCCGGGCACGCGGACTTTGGGTTTTGTTGTAGTGGATAATATCCCAGCTGGCGCGGAATTTTCCATTACGGTTGATGGCATAAATAATCCGCTTGGTTCTAAGCAAGGACTGACCGGTCTTAATGTCACTTTTAATATTGGAACTATTATTGGTCTTGGCGGACCAGCTGACCCAATTACCGTTATTGGCACTGTTGACGCTGCCGGCCCATTATTAATTCGCGGCGGTTATTCTATTTTTTCTGCGGCTGATTCGGCTATCACCGCCAGCAACTACGCGGCTGGCGCTACGAACGTAACCTATACTTTTTCTTTTGTCGCCACGACCAGTATTCCGGCGGGCGGAAAAATTAATGTTCATTTTCCGACCGAATTTACTATAACTAACGCAACGACCACCGCTACAGAAGCAGCTACAAACGCAGACATAAACGGGAGTAGCGCCAATACTCCACTAATTGCCGCAACTGGCGCAATCGCCACCAGCACAAGCACTGGACGCAACGATGTCATTTTTACTACCTCTGGCGCGGCAACCGGCGGCGCTAATACGGTGACAGTAGCCGTGGGCGGAATAACTAATCCGGCCACCGCAAACGCGTATCGGCCGATTTATCTTTATACGACTAACGCCAATGGCGGATTGCTTGATGGCTCGCCTTTTGCCGATAGCGTTAACGATGTTTATAATGGTCCACCGCCAGTAGACTCAATTCATATCGGCGGCACTAACAATATGGTCATTAGCGTTTATAAACAAGTTGGCGCTGGTTTAGTTAAATTAAACGCGTCTGAAATTGCGCAAGTGCGAGCGGTAGTTGGTTGTCCTGATAAACAATTTTTCGTCGGCACGCGATACTTGGATGGTAATGCTTCAACGACTTTCAGTAATTTGCTGGATTGTAATTATAAGGTTGGCGTTGAAGGAGCCGAGACGAGCAACGCAACGAGCAGCATAAACTTTTTTAATAGCTTTTTACAGCCAGGCATGATGGATGTATCGGCGGTTGGCGGTGTGACTAAAAATATAAATTTAGTTTTTGGTGTGCCTGATGAAACTTGGACGGGTACGATTACTGGCGGACCAACCACTGGCAGCAGCAAGGCGGTTGTTCAGGCTTTTGATGGAAAATATCAAAGTTGGAATCCGATTTTTACCGATACTAGTTATACTACGCAAGGTTTTGCTGGGTCGGGCAATGGATATTTTCGTTTGAAGGTCAAAACAGGTTCTTCTTGGAAGATAAATGTAATGAGCAGCGGCGCAACCATCGCTGATGGCGCGGGAAATAAATTTTGGCCGCCGGTAATTCCATCTATCTATGCCAGCTCTACCGATTCAACTGATTTGGGTTCTTTCGCTTATGTTTTGGCTGATCAAACATTGACGATTACTTTAAAAAATAGTGCGACTAACGCAACCATAACCGGCAATACTTGTGTGGGTGTTAAGCGGACGGGTGGCGGAATATTTATGGGAAGTCAAGAAACAAATTGCAGTGCTAATAGCGGCGATAATTATGTGTTTAAAGTTCCAACTGGCGCTATTACCGTAGAAGTGATGAAGCCGGGTATTGGCAAATCGGAAGAATATCCGCTGTCAGTTTCCGGCGCTACGGCTAAAACCATTAACGTGTCGGCGCCATCAAGTTTTATAACAGTCACGGTTCGCGATTCAGTTACTAGCGCTCAATATCCGCTAGGCACGCCAATCAGCGGAGCGCCAATTTTTGCTAATTCTTCCAGCGGTTTTGGCCAAGCGATGACTGGTAGCAATGGGGTGGCCACTATTTATGTTCCGGCTGGCACTTATCGGGTTGAAGGCTTCTCGCCGGGTCTGGGACAGCTAACTGCGCAAACGGGAATAGTAGTTAGCAATAGTTCAAATCCGGCGGTCACTTTTACGGTTAACCTGTCTGGCTTTAAAACAATTTCTGGTACGGTGACGCAAGGTGGCGTGGGACTAGGCAATGTTCAAATTGGCGCGCGCGGAACAGGGAATACCAATAGCGGTAATGGCACGGTGACTAACTCTGATGGTACTTATACTTTGCGCGTGCCGGCCGGCACTTATTCGGTTGGCGGCTGGTCGCAAGCTACTGGCGGATTAGTTGAACAAGCAGTTGATGTTTCTTCTGCCAATGCCACTGGTAAAAATTGGTCACTGGGCGCATCGGGCACTTTGCGAATTATTGTCTCTGGTGGCGCTAATATTAGTCCATTGTTTGGCGGCGCTTTTGATGCGACCACGGGACGCGGCAGCGGCACTGATACTTGGGTCGCTTCAAGTACGGATAAATACGTGGACATCACTTTACCGGCGGCTGATGGCTATGAAATTCATGTCGGTTCGCCGGTTACAGGTGAAATAACGCCAGCGGGCGGAGACACGGCCAATATCACGGCCGGACAAACCACAACAAAAACTTATAATGTTTCAGGCGTGGCGACATTAGTAACTTTGAATGGCAAAGTAATAGATGGTTCCGCTGCTGACGTAGCTAGCGCTAATGTTTGGGTAAGCCGCGTTGATGGACCGGGATTTTATTCAACCTTAACTGATGCCAGCGGTAATTATTCTTTCAAAGTTCCTGATACCTATACTTATAGAATTGGTATTAGAAAAAGCGGTTATCTTGGTGTTGACAGCGATGTAACTATGTCTGGCGATGAAACAAAAAATTTCACTCTAGCTTCGGCCGGTTCCAGTATTACCGGTACGATAACTTCTGATGGCGCTACGGGACTGGCTAGCGCTTGGGTCTCGGCTAAAAAAACCGGTTCAGATACTTGGACTAGCGGACCGACGGACGCGGCTGGCAATTATTCTTTGGCAGTTGATGCTAGCACTGACTGGACAATTTATGCCGAAGGGCCGTGTTATTTAAGAAGTACGGGATTGGCCGCTAGCGCCGGCAACACGGATAAAGATATAACTTTAACTCTTAATACTAATTGCACGGCGCCAACGCCCCAAGTGAATGCTTTAACCGCCTCAACCGGCGGAATGGTAAGTAACGGCGAAAAAATGAAAGTTGATATTCCGGCCAATGCTTTGGGAACTGATTCTAGTTCTGTTTCGATTTCGGTTCAGGATGCAGATATGGCAGTTTCTACAGCTAACGCTAATCCGTTAAAAAATTCGGTGCAAAGCATTACAGCCTCAAATAGTAGCGGCTCAATTACCAGTCTAAACAGCAAGGCGACGCTAACGATTCAGTACCAAGAAAGTGATTTGCCGGTTGGGTTTGATGAATCAGAAATTCAAATGGCTTACTTTGATTCAACTACGGGTCAATGGGAACCAGTTGCAGCCACGGTGGACACAACGCTGAATACTTTAACGGCGCAGATTGACCATTTTACTGATTATGGCGGTATCACTCCGCGCGTGCCGGATGTTCCGCAAAGTTTAGCGGCCAGCGCCGCTTCGGCTTCTCAAATAAATCTGACTTGGAGCGCAACCACTATTACAGACTGGTATGATGTTTATCGCAGTACAACTTCGGGTGGTACTTTTACTGCCATCGGCTCTTCCACTTCCGCGACTTATTCTGACACCGGATTATCTGCTTCCACCGCTTACTATTATAAAATTACGGCGGTTAATGATAGCGGCGCTTCCGCCTATAGCAGCGAAGTCAATGCGACTACTAACGCGGCGGCCGCAACGACAACAACTGCTCCAGTGGCCGGTGGCGGTAGTCCAAGTTTGGGTGCCAGTTCAAATGTTTCTTCTCTTGGTTTAGCCCCAACACCAAGTCCTTCTCCTTCGCCATCTTCATCCCCAAGCGCTAACGCGTCGGTTACGCTGATTCGCTATGAAGGAGACTCCAAGGTTTATGTCGTGGAAAGTGGTCAGAAACGTTGGATTCAAACCGCTGAAGATTTTGCTAAGCTTGGTTATAAATGGAGCGATGTTAAAACCGTGTTGGCTGGCGAAACTTATCCAGACGGAACAGTAATGAAAGCGCCTAGCGCTTCTTCCGCGGTCACGCTTATTCGTTACGAAGGCGATCCAAAAGTTTACGTTGTGGAAAACAGTCAGAAACGCTGGGTTAAAACAGCCGAAGACTTTAACAAGCTTGGTTATAAATGGAGTGACGTAAAAATCGCGCCAGCGACCGAAACATATGCCACCGGCAGCGAGAAAACATTCACTCCAGCCGCTACTTCTGCCGTCACTTTGATTCGCTACGAAGGCGATCCCAAAGTTTACGTAGTGGAAAATAATCAAAAGCGTTGGGTGAAGACGGGTGAGGATTTTGCTCAGCTTGGTTATAAATGGAGTGACGTAAAAATTGCACCGGCTAGTGAAATTTACGCGGACGGTACAGCTAAAATTGCAACGGCAGCCTTAACCAAGACTCTTAAAAAAGGTTCAACGGGCGCGGAAGTAAAAACTCTTCAACAGAAACTCAAGGATTTAGGCTATTTCCCGGAGAATGTTGATACTACCACTTATTTTGGCAGCGTCACCTTGCAAGCTTTGAAAAACTTCCAGAAAGATAAAAATTTATCACCAACTGGTCAATTGAATAACCAGACGCGAGACTTATTGAATCAGTAGAAAATGGAGCTTGTTATCCGGGGTCTTGCATTGCGGGACCCAGAACCTAGGGATTTGCTGTAACCTTTTTGAACTTTCAGTTATCCACAGGGGAATAGTTGCAGAAAAGAGTTATAATCTAATTAATCTTCAAAATAATGGTAGTAAATATTTTGTGTTTGGTTTTCAAAACAAATTAGGTCTTTTGGGCTTTCGGTATTAAATTAATGAAGAAAAAAATAAAAGCAAATCAAACGACGAGGATTTCTAAGGTCGATGAGTTCTCGTTTGCAAGATGATTATAAAAAATAAGTAATAAAAAATTAAAATATATAAAATATAAATCAGCCAGATCGATCCTGCTTTATATTTTTTATTAGAAACGACAAATAAACTATGAAAAAAATTTTTGAATCAAAATGGTTGCCGGGGGTGACAGTAATAATGTTGGCGGCCTTGTTTGTAACTTTTAGTTATATGAGAGCTACGACGGCTACCACCACCATTGGTACTAATATTTCCACCGGCGGCACGCTCAATGTTTCGGGCGCGGCTTATGCCTCAAGCACCTTGATGCTTGATGGCGCTTCTGCCTTTAATGGTAGCAATACCTTCGGTAATGCAGCTGCGGATATAAACTTATTTACTGGCAAATTGCAGGCTTCAACTACCGCGTTATTTACGAGCGGTCTGACTTCTTATGGAACAATTACTCTATCAAACGGCGAAACAATTGATAACGCCACCGACGGTTATATCCAACTTAGCGGTATTGCTTCCACTACTTCTCTAACCTTGTTGAACGGGGAAACGATTACTAACGCCACCGACGGTTATATCCAACTTAGCGGTATTGCTTCCACTACTTCTCTAACCTTGTTGAACGGGGAAACGATTACTAATGCTAATAATGGTGTAATTACCGCTGGCGGTAATTTATTTATTAGTGGCGCAAGAGTCAGTAATACTTCTGGCTATGAAAACTTTTTGGAAATTGAAGGCGACATAACGACTACTGCTGCTGGTGCAAAAACTTATGGTATTAGCGTTGACATGACTCGTACAGCCGTAATGACTGGTGGCGACTTGGATGATGCTGGTATAAAAGTGCGGGTTCGCAATCAGGCTATTAATCTTGTTGCCGGCCCATCTCTTAGAGGGCTTGATGTTCAGGCAAAAAACGATGATACTGGCACAGGTGTCATTACCAATGTTTATGGTGGATTAATTTCTACTCAAACCGATTCCGGCAGCACGGCTAGCACCTCTAAGGCGTTGGAGTTAAATATGACGATTAATGGTACGGTAGAGAGCGAACTTACTGGCTTAGATTTAAGGATGTTCAGGCAAGCTGCTACTGAGCCAACTACTGAACGCGCTATGCGCATCAGAAATGGCAATACCAGCGGTACGGGCATTGACGCCGGTTTAGTGTTCGAAAGCGAAAACGATTGGACTTCTAACGCCACCACTACTTTTGATTATCTGATTGACGCTAATTCTTCTCGAGTGAATACAGCGGATATTAGATTGTCTAACGGGGAAACGATTGGCAATTTAACAGATGGTTATATTACTCTTAGCGGCATCGCTTCTACCACTTCTTTGACTTTATTGAATGGTGAAACAATTGATAACATTGCCGATGGAGTTATTAGCTTGACCGGCATCGCCTCAACTACTTCTATTAGGTTGGCCAATCTAGAAACTATTACTAACGCCACCAATGGCACTATCACTTTAGCTGATGATGGTAGCGCATCAATTTCGTTTATTCCGGCGACCGGAGCGATTACTCCTTCAACAGGAATGTTATATATTAACGCTTCGTCTACTGTTATGGGATATGCGACAACAACCGCGGCGGGTATTATTATACCAACAGCAAGAGCAGCGGGAGCCGCGCCAGCTACTTGCGGTGCTCTCTACGAGGGTGGACTAGCTTATGATTCAACCAAGGGAGTTCTATGCATCTGTGTTACAGCTACCTGGCTTCAGGCAACTACAACTGGTGGTGCAACCTGCTTCTAATAACTAATAAAGCCTAAATATTATGAGAAAAAATAGAATTATAACTGTCTTGGCTTTATTAGGGTTGGCTTTGCCGGTGCTGGCAGCGGTGACGGATTTTACGGCGGACGGGAACATTGTAGTGTCGGGGGCGACACTGTACGAAAGCGCTTCTACCGATGATTTGTTGATTTTAAACGGATCAACAGCTGAATCGTTTAGTTTCAATGGTGGCGTATTTACGGTGACCGATCCTGATACAAGCTCTTACTTTAGAGTGGGTTCATCAAACAGCACGGTTAAATCAATTTATGTCACAAAAGCTGGAGCGGCGATGGCTTGCGCAAAAAATACAACCCCAGGAACAAGTTATGTTTCTCTGCCAACTACGGCAGCGGATTATGTGGTTTCTCCTTCGGCTAATAACGCTGGTGCAGTTACGGACGATTGTTGCGCGGCAGTAACTCACGCGGCGACATATCTTGCTTTTCCAACTTGCGGACCGGCAACTTGTGATTCTGGTTATCGCGTAAGTGATGGCGCTTGCGTTATAATCGGCGGTGGCGGCGGTGGCGGCGGTGGCGGTGGCGGTTCGACTAGCTCTGTCTTGGGATTGACGTCTAGTATGCCAACCACGACGACCGGTCAAGTAACGGCAACGGCTGGATCTGGCGGTCAGACAACCCTAACTAACGCAGACAACACGACAGCTTCGGTTACCTTACCAGCTAACGCGCTTAGTTCTGATGCAACTGTCACTTTGATCCAAACAGACAGAACGGCAGCGTCGGTGGCAACAGAAATCGGGGCTATTCCTTCAACTATGCTTATGGTTGGTAATTCAATTTATACTTTTACCGCGATGAGTGGCACGACAAATATTACGACCTTTAATCAAAATATCACCCTAACCTTCACTTATACCGACGCGCAAATTGCAGGGCTGACTGAATCGTCTTTGAATGTTTATTATTGGAACACGACCACTTCAGCTTGGACGGCTTTGACGGGGACAACGATTAACGCGGCGACCAACACTTTGACGGTAACGACTAACCACTTTACTGATTTTGCGATTTTCGGTTCGCAAAGTGGTTCGGCAGGAACAACTCCGGCGACTCCAGAAACAGGAACCCCAGCCGCGCGGACTATCCAAGAAGGCGCCTTAATCCGGGCCATCGGTGACATTGATGTTTATATCGTTAAATACGTCGGGACAAAACAATTCAAACGATTGATTTTGAGCCCGTCAGTGTTTAATAGTTATCAACATCTAAAATGGACTGATGTGCAGGATATAGAGAAAAGTGTGGTTGACTCCTTCACGACTTCTGAATTAGTGAGGGCGGTTGGCGACACGAAGGTTTATAAGCTTTATCCGGCTGGCGATACTGGCGAAAAGCGCTGGGTCAAAACGGCGGAGGGCTTTAACCGGATGGGATTTGATTGGGATTCAATTTATGAAATTAACGCGGTTGACCGAGGTTCCTACGTCACCGGCGCTAATATTGAATAGGTAACAAGTCTCGCCAAGACGAAAAATACTCCTGCAGTTGCGGGAGTATTTTTTTAGTTTATCTGGCTAATTTCTCGACTTCCGAAGTTGAGAGCGGGAGTATTTTTTTAGTTGTTATTCTCAAGTTCTCAAGAACATTAGAATAAAGAAATAAGCTTTAGGCGCTTTTTTCTTATGATTTTTTGTGATACAATCAAAGTAATATAAATGAAAAAATTAAACCAAAAATTTGTTTGGTTATTTATGATTTTGTCGCTAATGGCCGGCAATGTTTTTTTGTTTTTGCCTAAAATAGCGCAAGGCGAGAATTTAACGGTTGATTCTGATGTGCCGCAAATTTTGCCACGCTCAACTTGGGATAATACACCCACCCTTAACGCTTTAATGACCTGGGTGCCGGATAAAAATGCTTCGCCCAGCGATTATCAGCCGGTGGAGCGGATTATTATTCACGATACGGGCTGTGACACCGCTAATCCAACTTGCAATAATAATCTAAATCCCGTAACTACGATTCAAGGAATTTATCGCTATCACGCCGTAACGCACGGTTGGGGAGATATTGGCTATAATTATATTATTGACCAGCAGGGCCGAATCTATGAAGGTCGTTTTGGCGGGAATGGGGTGCGAGCGGCGCATGTTTATGTTGACCGCACCAAGGATAATTTTAATTTTGGAACAATTGGAATTACAATACTTGGCAACTACGCGAAAATTCAGCCGTCCGAAGCGATTTATCAAAGTTTAACTCGGCTGGTTGGTTGGCTGGCAACGGCCAATAATCTAGATGTGCAAGGTACGCGTTCTTCTAGTATTTGGAATTTATTGACCAGCGAATTTAGCAGTTTATATAATGGACCAATAGTGGTGGGGCATAAAGATGTAGAAAAAGGCAATCCGGATCCGGCCACTTTTGATTTTATCAGAATTCGCCGCGAAGCCGCCGCTTTTGCGGCTAAATATAAAAATTATATTTATCAGGTTGACTCTTTGCCAAAAATTTATAAAATTTTCAGCGGGACGCGCCAAATTTATAATGACTTACCAACGTATGTTAACTTGAGCGGAACTTATCAAAAATCTGTTGTTATTTCTCAATCACAAGTTGATTTATTTTCCGAGAGCCGGTTTTTAAAGTATCCCGATGGCTCGTTGCTGCAAATTAAAGATAATCCGACAATTTATCTTATTCAGGATGGCAGAAAACGGAATTTTAATATTACAGCCAAACAATTCACGGCGCTGGGTTTTGATTTTGCTAGAGTGCACTTTGTGCAAGAAGCTGATTTAGCCAGCTATCCGGAAGCAGACGCGATTAAATATGGGCCTGACGGACAACTTTTAAGTGATGGCCAGCGGGTTTTCTTGATTCAAAACGGCAAAAAACGCTGGATTCCTTCGGGGACTTTATTCACGGCGTTGGGTTATGGTTGGTCAAAAGTTAAGCTAGCGGCGGCGGATTTAAAAAATTATCTGGATGACGCGGTTGTATCTTATCCGGATAGCGCTCTTTTGCAAGCAAGTGGTAGCGAAACAGTCTATCTAGTTAGCGGTGGAAAATTGGCAAGATTTATTAGCGCAGAAATATTTTTAAATTTAAAATACAGCTGGTCAAAGATTAAAAAAATTCCAATCGAAGAATTAGCTTATTATCCGACAGGGGATTTTGTAAAATATAAAGAAGGCACACTTATCCGACCCAAAGACGAAAATAATGTTTATTTAATTTCTGGTGGTCAGCTGCAGGTTGTGACAGCAGCAACTTTTAAAAATAAAAAATATAAATGGGCTAATGTGTTAGTTATTTCGGCTCAAGATTTTAATGTTTTATATCGCGGCGAATCATTAACGCCACCGGTCACTCCGAATTCTTCGTCTTCTTTTAGTCCTATGCCATCTCCCAGCCTCTCGGCTAGTCCATTGCCTTCGCCAACGCCACTGACGCCTTCAGCCACGCCAATTTCTATTGTTGAACCCAAAATGCGCGTCGCTATTTTTGAAGTTTTGACTCCGGCAGTTATTCTAACGGCGGATGCGCCATTTAATGTTTTAGATAAATCTGGTCAGATTATTACCACCAAAAATGCCAATGAAAATTATGTTTATACAATCAGCGCTACATCCACGGCTTTTATCAAAATTGCGCCTCAGTCGGTTGATGGGATTGTACAGATAGTCTCTTACGAAGACCACCCGGCATGGAAACCGACTTTAAATTATAATCAATTTCATGGAGCAGTAGAAATTATTTATTCGGCCAAGTCCAATAAAGTTTGGGCGGTCAACGAGTTGAATTTGGAAGATTATTTGAATGGCATTGCCGAAATTTCTTCAACTGATGCAACGGAATATCAAAAAGCCATGATAGTAGCAGCGCGAACTTACGCGCAATATTATATTCAAAAAGGCGGCAAACGCGGGACGGATGAAGTATATATTTTAAACAATACATCAAGTGATCAGCTATATAAGGGTTATGCCCGTGAAATACTGGCGCCGTCAATTATTCAGGCGGCTCGCGATACAAGAGGGGAAATAATT
>Ga0208373_1002337_pt1 | contig 21372 bp, 16 predicted proteins | sample RifOxyC2_FD_184036 | JGI IMG/M metagenome (GOLD analysis project Ga0208373, IMG submission 184036) | Soil microbial communities from Rifle, Colorado - Rifle Oxygen_injection C2 (SPAdes) | ecosystem: Environmental > Terrestrial > Deep subsurface > Rock core/Sediment | place: Rifle, Colorado... | reverse complement strand
GACGAGTTGGCGCTCGGCGGTGAAGTGATTATTCAGCCGACGCAGGAAAAGAATATGATCTTGCGGTTTCAAGAGTCAACGGAAGAGGTGCATCAAAAAATCGTTAAGCAATTGAACGAAAAGTTTGTCGGTGGAATGCAAGAAGAGCGTTTTGAATCCATTGGCGCGTCCATTGGCCAAGAAATGAAAACCAAGGCGATTTATTCGATTTTGATTGTCGTGATTGCGATTATCATTTACATTGCCATCGCTTTTCGCAAGGTTTCTTTTCCCGTGCCTTCATGGAAATACGGCGTGTTCGCCGCGATGGCGATGATGCATGACGTGGTGATTACCATGGGCGTTTTTAGCGCGCTTGGTCATTTTTTCGGCATCGAAGTTGGTTTGCCGTTCGTGGCCGCGTGTTTGACCGTGCTCGGTTATTCGGTGAATGATACGATTGTCATCTTCGATCGCACGCGCGAGAATTTGGGCCGATTGGCCAAGACTGATTTTCCGACCGTGGTCAATCGCAGTTTGAACGAGACCATGGCGCGTTCGATCAACACGACTTTAACCACGTTGCTCGCGATTGTGGCCGTTTATTTCTTCGGCGGCGAGTCGATCAAATATTTCGCGCTGGCGTTGTTTGTCGGCATATTCCTCGGCGCGTACAGTTCGATCTTTGTGGCCAGCCCGCTTTTGGTTTTGTCGGAGAGGTGGGGGAAGGAATAAAGGGCAAAGAGCAAAGGTCAAAGGGCAAAGTTAGAGCGGCAGAACGCAAGTTGAAAGTCTAAAGGGCAAAGTTAAAAGTCGAAATCGCAGTGGCGCACCCCTGTCATCCCGACGGAATGGAGGGATCAGTGAAAAATACGTTTCGGACAAAAGCGCCGACAATGGAAGATCAATTGCGAATAAAAAAACCGCCGGAATTTTCTCGGCGGTTTTGGTTTGACATGGAGGAAAGGCGACAAAATTGGGCAAAACGATTTCGCTTGACAGGGTTTGAGAAACATAGTAAGCTGACACAACGATTTGACAGGCAAAGGTAATCGTTATCAGTTTCGGCTCTGTGAAGGTCATTCAGATTGATATTTTTACGGCTAAAATAAGCTCAAATTGTCAAAACCCTTGACAAGTTTTTGTTTTGATGTTATTATATTGTCATCTAAATAAATCTACATAACTGATAATTTGCTTGTCGGTTAGTAACTTAATATGCAACTCGAGAATGGAAAAACCAATTTCCAGAAATTTTTCACCGGCTTGCTTTCGAAATTGTCGGAACGCGAGCAGGTGGTTCTGAAAAATCGCTATCAATTGACCAGCGATTTGACCGATAGCGCCACATTGAAACAAATTGGCGATATTTATAATATTACCCGCGAACGCGTGCGGCAGATTGAGCGCGATGCGATTAACAAGATTATCGCGTTGTCCAAGACGGCGGAGTTTTCCGGCGATTTGGGGCGGCTCGAAGGTGATTGCGTTGAGTATTTGGAAAAGAACGGCGGGCTGGTTCGCGAGGATCATTTGCTCGAGAATTACGTCAAGGAAAACCATGAACTCGATACCTTGCATTCGAACGCGTATTTGTTCGCGCTCGAGCATTTGTTTGATTCGACCGAGCTCGTTGATGATCACGAATCTTTTTATAGCGTTTGGACGTTGAGACAAATTGACCTTGATAAAGTGGCTGAATATATCGCCAAGCTGGAACAAACGATCGGCGACGGGAAAAAGCTTTACGCGCATGAGGAAATGCTCGACGCGGCCGAGGCGCATTTGCCGGAAGATTTGAAAGCGATATTGCAAGGGTTCGCGGATAAACATAACATCAGTGTTGAAGATTTGGCGCACGCGTATTTGCGCGCCACGACCAAGATTGACAAGAATATCATGGATCAATGGGGTCTCACTTCTTGGGACACTGTGCGTCCGAAAAAGTTGAGCGACAAGATCAATTTGGTAATGCAAAAAGTGGCCAAGCCGCTCCATTTCAGGGAAATCGCTGACATTATCAAAGAATCGGCTTTTGACACCAAAAAGATTTGCCCGGCTACCGTTCATAACGAACTTATTGCCAATGATAATTTCATCTTGATCGGCCGCGGACTTTACGCATTGAAGGATTGGGGCTATACCAGCGGCACCGTGGCGGAAATTATTTCCCGCATTTTGGCCGAGGGTGGCGCGATGGACAAGGAGGCTATTTATGACAAAGTACTGGCTCAACGCAAAGTGAACAAGTCCACGATTTATCTGACGCTGATCAACAAGGACAAGTTCGCTCGCACCGAAGAAGGTAAGTTCAGTCTTTTAGAGTAACAATTTGTTTATATAGAGAAGACCCGAGGAGTTATCCTCGGGTCTTCTTTTGTCCATGTTGTGTTTGTGGTATAATCAAATAGTTCAAATGTGAAGCGCGTTGTTAGCGTTAAGGTTTTAATATGGATATCTTTGGCTTCTTTTCACTGGATTTCGACTGGAGCTGGCTGGACAATCTGGGTCAATTGCCGATGTACCAGATTGTTTGGCATTTTTTGGTTAACGGCGGCTGGGCGTTGTTCGCCGCGGTTTTTATTTACGGCGCGTGGCTGAACTTTATTTTTTGGCGACAGCAGATTTACGGCGCGAAGCAATCGTTTATTTTTCTGGCTATTGATATTCCGAAAAACAATTTACAAACGCCAAAAGCGGTGGAAAATATCTTCAACGCTTTGTCCGGAGCGCATTCGCCGGCTGATTGGCATGAAAAAGTTTTTTTGGGAGAATATCAGCTCGGATTCAGCTGTGAGATTGTCAGCATTGATGGATTTATCCAATTCGTCATCCGCACCCCAAAGCAGTTTCGCAACATGGTGGAGGCGGCGATTTATTCTCAATATCCGGAAGCGGAAGTGACGGAGGTAGCCGACTACGCCGCGGAATTCAATGTCAGTTTTCCCAGCGATGAATATAACTTGTGGGGCACGGACATGGTGCTGACGCGCGACGATTTTTACCCGATTAGAACTTACGTCGAGTTTCAGGAAGAATTGGACAAGGAATTCAAGGATCCGATGGCTTCCATTCTCGAAGTGATGAACAGCATTGGACCCGGCGAACAAATTTGGATGCAACTGATTGCCGTGCCGGCGGATATTCCTTGGACAGTGGCGGGCATGAAGGAAGTGAACAAAACGTTGGGTATTGAAGAAAAAGTTAAAATGCGCGCCATTGATTATGTGATTGAGGCGCCACTCAAGGCATTGTCTTTTGTCGGCGACCAGTTTTTTGGTTCCGTGCCGGTGGACGAAAAGAAAAAGGACAAGTTGAACATGATGTTCTTGCCGCCGCACGAAAAAACGCGAGTGGAAGCGATTTTGGCCAAGATTGAAAAAACGTGTTTCAAGTGCAAGTTACGGTTTTTGTACATTGGCAAACGCGAAGTGTTCAAAAAGGGTCTGGGCGTAGCCGGCATGATGGGCGCGATCAGGCAATACAGTTCATACGCGCTGAACGGTTTCAAGCCGGGCAAGAACAAAACACAAGCCAAGATTATGCTCAAGCAAATAAGGCTGGCGGTCAAACAAAACAAAATTTTGGCCGATTATCGGGGGCGTAACGGCGATACTTGTAATGGTAAATATTTATTGAACACAGCCGAATTGGCTACCTTGTTTCACTTTCCGTATATCGAAGTCAAGGCGCCGCTCATCAAAAAAATCGAATCGCGTCGCTCTTTCGCGCCAATCGGTTTGCCGGTGGTGGATAGCAAGGGGCCGGTGGAAGAAGAGGCGCCGGCGTTTGACACGAAGGCCAAGGATACGGCCGGAGCGATTGATTATGACTCGGATTATTTTGAAAAGCGTTTTGCCGTGGACAAGACGGGAGAAAAAGATAAGAAGCGCAAACAAGAAATTTTGGCCAAGCTGAGTGCCGAAGGCAAGGCGGCGACACCGCCGGCCAAACCTGAAAAGAAACGCCAATCACCGCCGGACGATTCAGCCGGGCAGGGGATTAGTTTGCCGGACAATTTGCCGTTCGCGGAATAAATTTCTATATGGGAAACGGTAACATCGCGCCGTTCGCTTTCACGAACTTTCGCGATCAAAAAAGAAAATTCGGCATCAAATCCGACGATCGTCGTCGGCATATGTATATAATTGGCAAAACCGGTATGGGTAAGTCCGTGTTGATTGAAAATATGGTTTATTCCGATATCGTCAGCGGCAACGGTGCCTGCATCGTGGATCCGCACGGCGACTCGGCCGAACTGTTGGTTGACTGCATTCCGTCCAATCGAATTAACGATGTGATTTACTTCAACCCGGCTGATTTGGAAAACCCAATCGCGTTCAACGTGCTCGAGAAAGTTGATTCGAAATATCGCCACTTGGTGGCATCCGGCCTCGTCGGCGTGTTTAAAAAGATATGGGCGGACAGTTGGGGGCCGCGGCTCGAATACATTTTGCGCAATACGATTTTGGCGTTGCTTGATTATCCGGATTCAACGCTGCTTGGTGTGAATAGAATGCTGGTGGACAAGGATTACCGCAAAAAAGTTATCGCCAAAGTGCAGGATCCGGTGGTGAAAATGTTTTGGCAGGATGAGTTTTCAAAATACAATGAAAAGTTTTTAACCGAGGCGATCGCGCCTATTCAAAACAAAATCGGACAATTTCTTTCAACTTCACTTATTCGTAACATCGTTGGTCAAGTAAAATCAACCATCAATATTCGCAATATCATGGATGAAGGCAAGATTTTGATTTTGAACTTGTCCAAGGGGCGCATTGGCGAGGACTCGAGCGCTTTGCTCGGAGCCATGATCATTACCAAAATTCAGCTCGCGGCCATGAGTCGCGTGGATATTCCGGAAAAGGATCGACGCGATTTTTATCTTTATGTCGATGAATTTCAAAACTTTGCCACTGAATCTTTCGCCAATATTTTGTCCGAAGCGCGAAAATATCATTTGTGTCTGACAATCGGACACCAATACATCGGTCAGCTCGAAGTGGGTGGTAATATGGTGGTGCGCGACGCGATTTTCGGTAACGTTGGTACGTTGATCGTCTTCCGCGTGGGTGCGGCGGACGCGGAATTCTTGGTGCGTGAGTTCTCGCCGAAGTTCACGGAAGAAGATTTGGTGAATTTACCCAAGTATAATATTTATTTAAAGTTGATGATCGATGGCGTGTCATCCGATCCGTTTAGCGCCACGACATTGCCGCCGATTTCTCAAAAGACCAACTCGACTGATACGGTGGTGAAATGCACTCGCGAACGTTATACCAAAACGCGCGACGTAGTGGAGGACAAGATCATTCGCTGGAGCGGCGTGGAAACGGATGCCTCGCTTTTAAAACTGGAACAGGAATTGCTGGCGCGCAAAGCGCAAAAAGTCGTGGATAAGCGCGTGGACTTTCTCGCCAGTTTGCGCGGGGAAAATCATCAGGAGGAAGAAGACGAGGAGCTCAAAGAATTGGAAGAAAGAAAAGCCAGTCACGCGGCGGCCGATGCGGATGATGATGGCGGAGAAAGAAGATCGGCCTCGAAGTATTCCGCTCGTACGAGCGGTTCCGAGTCGGCAGAGAGTGAGATTGTGAATATCGTGACCTGTAGCAGTTGCGGCGCGAAAACAAAAATCAATTTTAATCCGGATCCGACTCGTCCGGTATATTGCAAAGATTGTTTGAAAGATCAGCGACGCAAACAAGCATCTGAGGAAAATTTGCGCGCGCGGCGCGGTGTTTCCGCTCCGCCGCCACGTACCGAGTCGCGTGGCAGCTTCACGCCTCGAACTGATGCTCCGCGTCGGTATGAAGGATCAAAGCCATCGACGTCACGCGTTGACGCGCCGCGTCGATATGAAGGCTCAAAGCCGCCGGTGTCGCGTTATGATCGGCCAGCGTCAACATCAACATCGGCTGTTCGACCAACATATCCATCCGTGTCAAAGCCGCCGGTTTCTCCGGCCAAGGCGGAAGCGTTGGTAAAAGAGGCGCCGCCGGAAAAAGAGTTGTCTTTGGCCGATTTGGCGCCAAAAAAAATAGCCGGAACCAATGATAAATAGGAATAAAAAATATTATGCCGGAATTTTTACAAGATAACTGGCCTTACTTGCTTCTTATCGCGGCGGGCGCGTTGTTGCTTTGGAAATATGGCCAAGAATTTTTACCAAAGTTTAAACTGGGTGGCGGCGCCTCATCGGCTCGCGTGCTTGATATTTACACCGTGGACCTGACGGCGAAAGCTAAAAAAGGAGAAATCGATCCGGTGGTCGGACGGGAGGAGGAGATCGAGCGGATGATTCAAATCTTGAGTCGTCGGAAAAAGAACAATCCGATTCTGATTGGTGCGGCCGGGGTGGGAAAAACGGCCATTGTCGAAGGCTTGGCGCTTCGGATTGTAACGAGTGATGTGCCACTATCTTTGCGTGACAAACGCGTGTTGGCGTTGAACTTGGCCGATATGATCGGCGGTACCAAATATCGCGGCGAATTTGAAGAGCGCGTCAAAAAATTAGTTGATGAAATCATTATTCAACGGCGCAATATTATTTTGTTTATTGACGAAATCCATACTTTGATTCAAACTAAAGGCACGGAAGGCGCCATGAATGTGGGCGATATTTTAAAGCCGGCTTTGGCGCGTGGCGAGTTGCAAAGCATTGGCGCCACCACCACTGAAGAATATGAAAAGTATTTTAAAACGGACGAAGCGTTGGTGCGGCGTTTTCAGATTGTTGAGGTGGGTGAGCCCACGCCGGAACAAACCATTGAGATTTTGAAAGGTATAAAAAAAGAATATGAAGACCATCACCGCGTCGAGTTTACGGATGAAGCGATTGAGGCGGCGGTAACGTTGTCGCATCAATATATTAAAGGGCGTTTGCTGCCGGACAAGGCGATTGACCTTATGGACGAAGCGGGTGCCATGGTCAACTTGAAAGCGTATGATTTGCCGAATCATGCGCTCAAGCTGATTCGCGCGGCCGCGGCCGATGTGCACGCGCAGATTGCGGCGGCGCCGGAAAGGATCAAAGGCTTGCTTGAAAAGTTGGAACAATTAAAAATCGAAAAGGAAAATTCAACCGATGAGCGGAAAAATTTGACGGCAAAGAAAGAAATTTTGTCGTTGACGTCTGAAATTGAAAACTTGGAAACGCGGCACAAGTCGGTGACGCTAGAAAATAAAAAGCCAACCGTTTCGGCCGCGGATGTGAAAAAGGTGCTGGCCGGGTGGTTGAATATAGCGGTGGAAAAGATTAATTAGATTCGTTAGTCGTAATATAATTATGCAAACTATGACGAAAACCAAGATTTCGACCGGCACGAAACAAAAAGTGATCATCGCGGTGGCAACTGTCGCCATTTTGGCCGGCCTCGGTGGGTTAATCAGCGCGATTGGCAAGGCCAAGGGGCTTAGTTTTGGTGGCGTATTTTTCAAGAGGACGACCATTGAGCAAAAGAAAACCGCCGCGCCGCCGCCTAAAAAAACAGGCATACTCCCTGCCTATAACGAAAATCGTTTGTGCAAGATTCGCAGCACTACCGGCGGCACGATTACCGTGCCATGCGCGAAGATTAAAAAGACAGAGTAGGCGGTAGGGTTATGATGATTCGTAGTAATTCAAAAAGGTTATTTTATTTTCTTACTTTAGGAATGGCATTTGTCATTCCTATTGTGTTTAATCCGTTCAGTTTTTTTCGGTTTGAAATGGATAAGATTTTTTTGTTTCGTTTGCTTGTCAGCGTCATGCTGGCCATATGGCTGATTGAGCGGGGAAGTTTGAAAAACTTTTGGGTGTGGTGTTGGCAACGAACAGCGGTCATGGACTTGTTTGGCGTGGAAACATTGCAACTGGCTTTTGTCGGCGTTTACGGTTTGTCCACGATATTTTCCATCGCGCCGGCGGAAAGCTTTTGGGGCTTAATGGATCGCGGATTCGGGTTGGTGACGGTTGTCAGCCTGATAGTTTTTTATTGGTTGCTCCGTGGCGTTTTCGCCGAGACAAGGCGCGCAAGCGCGCTGGTTATGGTAATTGTCGGTACGGGTTTTATGGTAGGGCTTTACGCAATTTTGCAAAAATTCGGTCTTGAGTTTATTCCCGGAGTGCACAGTGAAACCTTGAGTATCGCTCGGTCGGTGGTGCGTCCCATCGCCACGATCGGCAATCCGAACTATTTGGGCGCGTACTTGGCCATGATTTTACCGTTCGGATTATTGTTGTTTGACGGCGCGAAGCGGATTTGGCAAAAGGTTTTGATTTTGATCACAATTATTGTCCAGCTCGCGGCGCTATACTTTACGTTGAGCCGCGCCGGGTGGCTGGGTGCGTTCGCCGGCTTGTTGTTCTTTTTATTTTTTTATATTTATAAGTTACCACGTCAACGCGCCACCATCTTCGTCGTGGCGGTCGCGTTGTTAAGCGTTGGGTTATTTTTTTCCGGCGTGTTTGGCCTTGGCGGGGACAAACGCACGCAGGATTTGACGTTCGAAGGCGGCTCCATGTACGTGCGGTTGCAAGATTTTAAATACGCCGCCGTTAAAATTATTGAGCGACCGATCTTCGGTTTCGGTCCGGAAACGTACATGTTCCTCTCAATGGATCGTATTTATACGGAAAAAGAACTGGCCATTGACGATCGTTTGAGCGACCGCGTGCACAATTTACTTTTGGACACGTTAATCAATATCGGCGTAGTCGGTCTCATTGTTCTGATCACAATTTTTGTTCAGTTGTTTCGGCGAGCGTGGCGTGGTTTTTTCTCCGGTCAAGACGTTTCGCGTCAGATTGTTATTCTAACGGCGGCAAGCGCGCTGGTCGCGTATTTGGTGCAAGTGCAGTTTCATTTTGATACGATTGTGACGTCGCTTCTCGTTATTATTTGTTTTGTGTTGATTTCTGATTTTGAAGTTAAACGTGCCGAGGAAGATGTGTCTTCAGTGTCATCGAAATTAACCACGCCGGTGGCGCTTTTAGCCGGAGTCGTGTTAGTTGTCGGTGTGGTTTGGCATGTGGGGGAAATGGTCGTGAATGCTATGCTGATTTGACAAGTTTATAATTTCCGCTAAAATTAAACGATGCCGTTCTTTTTACATTTTTGCAGTGGAGGCCCCCATGCGCACTATTTGTTTTTATCACGGTATTGACTTCGATGGAAAGTGTTCGGCCGCGATTGTGAATCTACAGAAAACAGATTGTGATTTCGTTCCGCTTGATCATGGGCTGGTTTTTCCTTGGAGCAGGTTGAATGGCGATAGTAATGTTTACATGCTCGATTACACGCTGAAACCATTTGCCGACATGTTGCGTTTGCGAGAGCTTTGCGGCCAAGGGCAATTTGTTTGGATCGAGCATCATCCGGTGGTGAAGGATATTGATTCTCAAACTGACAAGCTGTTTGTCGGCAAACGTGATACTTCGATCGCGGCTTGCGAATTGACGTGGGAATATTTTTTCCCGGATCAGCCCATGCCGCGCGCGGTGCGTTTGCTTGGTGAGTACGATTCATGGCGGTTTGACAAGGCGGGCGAAGCTGACGCTTTGCTGTTTCAGTACGGACTGCGTCAGTGGGAGGGCGATCCGCAAAATCGAGATTTTTGGCGGAAAATGTTTGCCGCGTCCGATGGAGAGATCGGGGAAATTATCAAGGAAGGTCGCTACATTTACCGTTACGCCGAACAGCGCAACAAGAAGTTTGTTAAGAGTGGTGCATTCGTTGTGGATCTTTGCGGCTATCGTTGCCTGGCGTTAAATATCCAGTATGGCAATTTGCACGTGTTCGCTTCCGCGTGGGATCGAGAGAAGTATGATCTTATGCTGGCGTTCGCGTGGCGCAACAATTGCTGGTTCATCACCATGTACACGGACAAGCCGGGCGTTAACGTGCGTGCGATCGCGCAGCGCTTTGGCGGCGATGGGCATGTTTCTTCGGCCGGATTCCAATGCCAAGAGTTGCCGTTCTCAATGGGTGGGGCGTGAGAAAATACAAGGTCGGACAGTGATCCGGCCTTTTGTAATGTGCTAATGGTCAAAATCAGCGGAATGTAGGGGTTAAAAATTTTGAACCCCTACATTCCGCTGATTTTGTTATTCGTTAAAAATTTGCTATAATTCAATTGTAGTTAATCTGTTCATCGGCGCGTAATTAATCGCGCCCCTGCGACAATTTTTATGTTTATCAAGTTTTGCGGCGCCGCCCGCAACGTCACCGGCTCTCGCCACTTGCTCGAAATTGGCGGTAAAAAAATCTTGCTCGACTGTGGCATGTTTCAGGGCGGAGCGAAGGAAAAAGTCAGGGCGCAAAATGAAGGCTTTTTGTTTGACCCGAAAGCGGTCGATTTTTTGATTTTATCGCACGCGCACATTGACCATTGCGGGATGATTCCGCGGCTGGTGAAGCTCGGTTTTGCCGGAAAAATATTTTGCACGCAAGCGACGCGTGACTTGGCCGAGATGATGATGCTGGACGGTGCCAAGATTCAGTTTCAAGACGCCGCCTTTGTAAAAAAAGAAATGGGTAAAGAAATCGAACCGCTTTACAGCGAAGCGGATGTGCATGCGGCGGTGAAGCTTTTTACCACGTATGAGTATTTTCAGAAGTTCAAGTTAATCGAAGGCGTGTGGGTAACTTTTTATGACGCCGGCCACGTGCTGGGTAGCGCCATTACGGCCATTGATTTCAAGGAGGAAGGAAGTCAAAAGCGTTTGGTTTACACCGGCGATCTGGGTCGCAAGTACATGCCGATTTTGAACGATCCGTACCAGGTCGATCACGCGAATTATTTGATTATCGAAAGCACGTATGCCGGCCATTTGCATGATTCGTTCGATTCAGTGGAGGACGAGCTTAGTCGAATTATCATGGACGTAACGCGGCGGCGCGGCAAGATTATCATCCCCGGTTTTTCGCTCGAGCGCACGCAGGAGTTGGTGTATGTTTTGCACAAGCTTTACGACGAAAAAAAGATTGAGCCGATCCCCATATTTATCGATAGCCCGTTGTCGGTGGAAGTTTCCAAAGTGTTTGATCGTTATGAAAATTATTATGACAATGAAACGTTCCGTGACTTTTTGAGCCGCAAGGAAAGTCCGTTCCATTCGCCGGAGATTAAATATGTGAAAAGGATTGAGGAGTCAAAAGCGCTGAACACGTTCAAGGGCTCATGTATTATTATTTCCGCTTCCGGCATGTGCGAGGCGGGTCGGATCAAGCATCATTTGAAGTATCACATGGGCGACGCGAGAAATTTGATTTTGGTGGTCGGCTTCATGGCGCAAGGCACGCGGGGGCGCCAACTGGTTGACGGCGCGTCGAAGATTCGCTTGTTCGGCCAGCTGTATCCGCTTCGGGCGCAGGTGGTCGTGATGAACGCTTTTTCCGCGCACGCGGACAAGCTCGAGTTGCTCGAATACGTAAAAAACGTCAGCGACTTGGAAAATGTTTTTGTGGTGCACGGCGAAGAAAATCAATGTTTGGTTTTTCGCGACAACATTATCAACATCCTAAAAATGAAATGCCGCGTGGACGTGGCCGACCTTGGCGAAGAGTTCGTGGAAACGCCGGAGGGGATGCAGAGTTTGAAGGGGACAAGAAGGGAAGAGTATTTAAATAAAATTAAAGATTTAAAGCTTAAAGTGTAGCGGGGGCGGCAAGTCTAAAGTCAAAAGTTAAAAGTCCAAAGTCGTAATCACGAAAATAATTTGTGTTTGCGGCTATGACTTTTGACTTTGACCTCTGGACTTTGGACTAACAATATGGACAAGAAGATTGCTCGAGTTTTCGAGGACATCAAATCAATCAAGATTCAAGGCGCGACGAACGTGGCGATGGCGGTGGCGGAGGCGTTATCTGTTTACGCCAAGCGCGCGGACGCAAAAACGCGCGCTCTGTTCATCGCGGCCATGGCCGAAGCCGGTCGTTATCTCGTTAACGCGCGAGCGACCGAGCCGATGGCGGACAACGCCGTTGAGTTTATTTTGTACGCGTTGAAGAAGAACAAAGCGCAGGAAGTAAAAGAATTGCGGCAGGTGGTGGCTGACTCGGTTGGTTATTTTTTCTCGTTGATTGAAAAGAACGAGGCCAAGCTCGTGCGCGTTGGGGAAGGGTTGGTGAAGTTCGGCGACAAGATTTTCACGCATTGTCATGCGTCAACCGTGATCAAGGTTTTGCGCGCGGCGAAGCAGAATAAAAAACGCATCGAAGTTTTTCAAACGGAAACGCGGCCGCTGTATCAGGGGCATCGAACCGCTGAAGATTTAGCGCGCGCCGGAATTAAGGACACGCTGGTGGTGGATTCGGCTGCACCGTATTTAATCAGCAAGGTAAGTGGAGATCGTTTTCAGATTGATAAGGTTATAATCGGTTGCGATGCGATCTCGCGGGACGGTTCGTGCGTGAATAAAGTCGGCAGTTTTGGTTTGGCGTTGGTCGCTTTTCTAAATAAAATTCCCGTTTACGTGGCCACGCAGGCGCTGAAGATCAATGAAGACGCGAAGAATTTGCGCGCTATCAAAATCGAAGAGCGCGACGCGCGCGAGGTGTGGGATCGGGCGCCGAAAAATTTAAAAATTTACAACCCGGCCTTTGACAAGGTGCCGGCGGATTTGATTACCGGTTATATTTGCGAGTTTGGGGTGGTGAAGCCGGGGGAGATGTTTGGGAAAATAAAAGAGGCGTATTCGTGGTTGGGGTAGCCACCTGTTCGTCCACGCATGAATGACGTGGGCTCAATGGAGAATTACAAAAACCCGCTGAAGCGGGTTAATTGTAGAACCTCATTCATGAGGTTTCGCATAATTTCCCCGGAGCCCATGCGATTCATCCATGGGCGACCAATGTAGCCAAAGCCACCTGTTCGCCCACGCATGAATGACGTGGGCTCAATGGAGAATTACAAAAACCCGCTGAAGCGGGTTAATGGCAGAACCTCATTCATGAGGTTTCCCATGATGTTCTCGGAGCCCATGCGATTCATCCATGGGCGACCAATGTAGCCAAAGCGCGTTCGCAATAGTTCATTCATAGACAATCAATGTAGCCAAGGCGCGTTTGCAATAGTTCATTCATAGGCGATCAATGTAGCCAAGGCGCGTTTGCAATAGTTCACCCATGGGCGACCGAGACAGCCAAGGCGCGTTTACAATATTTCAATCGTAGGTGCTTCGTCTGTTCGCCAATGGGCGAAGCGAGGTTGATCGTTTTAAAGAAAATAAAAGCACCCCGATGAGACGGGGTGCGTGCGTGATGTTACGGATCAATGTCGTCCTTTTCAAGCGTTTTCATCGCTCGCTTGAACCTCGCACGCTCGCGAAAGATTTTTCCGAACGTGAACAGGGTGCCGACACCTCCGGCGAAAATCATCAGGACGATAACGATTGCAAAGGTCAAATAGAGCGGCAGGCAGACAATCCACCATGACCAGTCGATGATTTCAGCCAGTTTCAAAATCAGCATCAGAACGAATGCTACTAATAGTGCAGTCCGCATCAAGGATCCTCCTTGCTAATGGCCTTCAGCATACCAGCGTTTCTGGTGCAAATACAACTTGATCAACTTCGGCGTCGGGAATATGAAGTCGCGACCGTTGATTTCTTTGATTGCGACGTAGCCGTATTCTTCCAGCAGTCGAATGCCAGTCAGGAGCGTGAGAGGCGAACCTTCCACGCGTGAGACTTCCCTGCCTCTGCCACCGAGCCAAACGATTTCGAATTCGTTGGCCATTAGCCTTTTTGGAAGGCGAGGAACCTTCTGTAGCCGCTTGAATGTTCGGTTGATGAGCTTGCCGAACCAGCCGGGCTCGCCTTCGTAAAGATAGATGGCCAGCTTCCAGCTGATGCCGCTCCACTTTTCAAGCCACAACTGCGGACCGAAAAGTAAGACGGCGGCCGCTTGCGGTTCGTACTTGCCAAGGCCGACCGGCACTTCCCTGTCATCGTGTGCAAACACGTTCGGCTCGCACGGCATGGGGCCAAGCGCCGGATCGTAATCAACAAACTCACCATCGTAATGTTTGGCAAAAGCTTCCCTGTTGTTCATGAAGAACCTCCTTTGGTTGTCAATTAACTGCAATCCTCGACACCTAAATATAGCAAATTCGCTTGCGATTGTCAATGATTATGGCTGTTTTTCTCTAAATTTAGTACTTCATTAAACATAGCTTTCTCCGCCGGCTGAAGACCGACGGGAACTATAAATTTATGCCTCATGTTGGCTTCATCGATCTCACCTACCACCCCAACCGCCACAAAGACGTCATCGCGCATTTTTACGTTGAACCTGAAAAGAATTTCGAAGAAGCGGTGAACGCGATAGCGGGCGAAAGTTCCATTGGTTCTTGGACAGATTTGTCCACGCTCAAGGTTTCAGTCGCAAATAAGTTGAAGGCGCGCGTGTTTCAAATGAACGAGAAAGACGGCTTGGTTAAAATCGCATACCCGCTTGATTTGTTCGAGCTTGGCAGTATCCCGCAGTTTCTTTCAAGTGTTGGCGGAAACATTTATTCAATGAAAGCGATCAAGAATTTGCGATTGGTTGACGTGGAATTCCCGGAAAAATATATCAAGAGTTTTCCCGGTCCGGCCTTTGGCATCGCGGGAATCAGAAAAATTTTAAAGAACGAAAATCGTTTGATCCTCGGCAGTATTATCAAGCCGAAGGTCGGTTTGAACGCGAGCGAGCAAGCTGAGTTGTCGTATCAGATTTGGAAGAATGGGATTGACTTGGTAAAGGACGACGAGAATCTGACCAGCATGACATTTAATAATTTTTATGACCGAGTTGAGAAGGTGCTGAAGGCAAAGAAAAAAGTCGAGCTTGAAACCGGTAAAAAGAAATTTTATTCGTGTAATATCACGGCCGAGCCGACAGAAATGTTAAAACGCGCCAAGTTTATCAAGAAACTAGGCGGCGAAGTGGCGATGATCGATATTATTTCCGTGGGACTCGCGGGCGTGCAATTTATTCGCAATCAGAATCTTGGTTTAATTTTGCACGGCCATCGCGCCGGACACAGTACTTTCTCGCGCAGTACCAAGCATGGCATTTCTATGTTGGTTGTCGCGAAGCTGGCGCGGCTCGCGGGGATAGATCAGTTGCATACCGGCACGGTAGTTGGTAAAATGGATGGAACGGCGGAAGAAGTTTCCACAATAAATGATTTGTTGCGCGAGGATTGGGGACACTTTCACAAGTTGAAAGAAAATTGGTCATCGTTGAAACCGGTCATGCCGATCGCGTCCGGCGGATTGCATCCGGGTTTGTTGCCCGGGCTCGTGAAAATTCTCGGCACGGATTTAATCGCTAATTTCGGCGCCGGTGTTCATGGCCATCGAAACGGATCCGCGGCCGGAGCCATGGCATGCGCTCAAGCGGCGGAGGCGGTGGTGAGGGGGATTACGCTCGAAGAACAGGCGAAGATACATCCGGAGTTGAGGATTGCGCTCGAACAGTGGATGTAGTTTTGGTTTGGTTGAAAAATGTGGTATAATCTACTCGAAAGAATTTCTTCAATATAATGAACATCGGCTGGTCGAGAATGAATTACTTCTTTTTGGGAGCGGTGGTTTTGCTGGCCGCGGCAATCCCTGTTTTGTGTTTGGCGGTTGCGGGCAAGAATGTGACTATGAGCGTGACAATTATTGATCCGCATAACTGTTACACGAAAATTATCGCTACGCCTGAAAAGGTGGCAACCACGGGCAATTTTGTCGGAACATTGAACCGGCAGGTGGACGGTAAACTTTTTTTTATGCAAACTGGTGCGAATTGGACCAACGCAAGTATGACGTATGAGGCCGTGGAAAAGAGTTTGCCGACGATCGGGGCGACTGAATACTATAATCATAGCGGTATTTGCGGCCAGACCGGAGATATGGTTTATAAAACAAAAAAACATTTGGCTAAGAGAATCAGTAACGTGGCTCTAAATGGCGTAGTGAATCTTGATTTTACTCAAGGCGACACGTACTGTCTCAAGGCTGGCGATATCAATGCCGATTACGGCGACAACAAGATCAATTCACTTGACATGTCCATTTTGGTCAATGATTGGAACGAGGGTGATGTGCGCGCGGATCTGAACAGCGATGTCAAGGTCAATTCGCTTGATTCATCGATTCTTTTGGCGAATTTCAATTTAAGCGGCGATTGATTATGAAAAAAATCTCGGCGATTTTATTGATTATGATTTTAATCGGCGTTTTTGGTTCCTTCGGGATGAGGGAGGCCGATGCCGCACCGGCACCATACTTCAAATTGGTCGCGTCGCAAGGGCAGGGCGGCGGCAGCAATACTTTTTATGTGGGACGATGTGTGCGGGTGGACATTTATTTGAATACCTCGATTTTCAATACCAATGGTGCGGACGTGGAGATCAATTACGACAATACCAATGCGCAGGTGGTGCAGAGCAATTGCTCTACCGCCGCGACTACGATTTACTCGGATGCGCTTTTCAACGCTTATCCGGGCGCGGGTAACAGCGTCACCTTGAGCAAAATTTATTTGAGCGCGTACAACAATCCGGGCGTGTCAACGAATACGTCATACGGATTGTACGGTCATTTTTTTCTGTTGGTTTCTGCGGAAAGCGCTGATTATGACCTGACTTTTCAATATACGCCGGAGTCAACCATCGATACCAATTTAGCGGAAACGGGTGGTGACGGCAGTGATATTTTGGCATCTGTGGAAAATTTGGAACTAATTTTTGCGAGTGATGGCGACTCTCCCGACATCACCGGCCAATCCCCGGCGAGTGGTGCCACTAGCGTATACGTCAGCTCCACCGTTTCTTTCAATGCTGACGATGCCATGGGCGGCGTGAACAGCTCCACCATTACCGCGCGGATGAAGGAGGCGGGGGGCAGTTATTACAGTCAAACCGTTTCGGCGGGCACGGTGCTTAGCACCAATCAAAATCGTTATTATCAATATCCCGTGACGTTCAGCCCGAACAGTTCCGTTAAAACCAATTCCGGTTATTACGCGTATAACACCGTTTACACCGTGGAAGCGGCGGCCTCGGATTTGGCTTCGCCCGCTCACGCCGTTACGGAAAGCTGGTCGTTCACCACGGAAGACGATTCAGCCGCTCCGTACCTTAGCGATATTTCTCCGGCGAACAGCGCGACAGGTGTCAGCGTTTCCGCAAACATTTCTTTCCGCGTAAAGGACTACAAAAGTAACGGCGGCGTGATTCCGGGGCTTGGCGTGAGTACGGCCGCGATTTCTGTGCAAGTTTCATCGCCCAGCTTGGGCAGCGAGACGTACACTTGCTCGTCCGGAGTTGTCGCCTGTGACGATGCCGATGTAAACAACGTTCTCGTGACGATCAATCCTCCCGTGAATTTCGCGGAAGATGAAACCGTCACGGTGCAAGTGGACGCGGGAGATCTTCACGCTCCGGCGAACAGCATGGCGACGCAATCATTTTCTTTTTCCACGGCGGACACGGGTCTGCCCGCGATTAGCAGTTTGTCGCCGGCCAATAATTCGTACGGTAATGCCGTAGGAACGAATGTTTCGTTTCATTTAGTTGATACGGGCGCGGGCGTGGATATTTCATCGTTGCAGGTTTATTTGAACGATACTTCATACACCGCGGATAGTCAGGCTCTGGCTTTCACCGGCGACTCGTCAAATTATTTGATTACGATCAATCCGGCGGGTGACTTCACCGATAATACGGCCGTGGTCGTGCGCGTGTCGGTGCGTGATCAAGCTTCGGTGCCGAATTATATTTTGCCGAATCCATACACTTATTCGTTTATCGTGGGATTGAGTTCGACCGGTGGACGCGTTTGGACGGCAGATTTATGTCCGACTTCACCGACTTGTCCCGCGTGTCCGGCACAAACAACGTGCTCCGCCTGTGCGCCGTGTCCGGCCGCGACAAAGTGTCCCGACGCTGTCGCCACTTCGGTTTGCAAATGCCCGGCTGTTTCCACTTATTCGGTCGGCGCATCCATTCAGGTCAAGGATAACAATACCAAAAATAATTGTCCGTTGATAATTGTGCCGTCTAAGCCCGCAGTTTGCGCGACGTCAACGGAAGCGCCGAAGCAAGAAGCGAGTGTTGGCAAAGAAGACGTGCCAAATCCGGCGTTGATAGAGCCGACGCCGCAGCAGTCAGTTGCTTTATATGTAAAGTTGCACGAAATCAATCAGAAGAAGTACGATGGCCGATTGATTAAAATTGAGCAAACGCCTGAATTGGCTATTGCCGGCGTGACGAATTTGCCAAAAGACGAAATTATTCCACTCATTATCAGTAGCGTGGGAGAATTCAGCGAACAGGTTTTTTACGCTGTGGTGGGGGAGGGTGGATTTTTCAATATTAAGATGAAAAACTTGTTTACGGGCGGCACTTATGAAATCAAAGCCGCATTGGCGGCCGGTAACACGGAAATCGAGCAAATTAATTTGGGTTCGTTTCTGATTAACACACAGGAGGTGGCCGTTCTGGCGGAGACGGTCGCGCCGGGCAAGAGCGCGGATTATTATCAAAATTTTTTGTTGATAGTTTTAATTTCAGTTTTGATTTGCACGAGTGTGGTTTTGCTGTTGAAAAAATCGGTCGAAGCCATCATCGGCATCGGCTGCATTGTCGTGCTGTCAATTATCGGTATGATCGTGATCAGCGTGAAACTGCCGGCGGAAGAGATGGACCGAGTCCTTTCAGCGGAGCAGACTCAATTTATTGCTACGCAGGATTCTTTGCGCGCCGAATATGCGGCGGCGGCGGCGCACGCGGAAAAAGCATTGCCGGAATTTCAAGGCGCGATCATTGATCCCCTCGCCAAATCGCCGATCGCAGGGGTTGTTGTGTCAAAGCAAGGCAAAAGCGTAATCGTGGACAAAAACGGTTCATTCACGCTCGCCGCGGGCGGAAGTAATGAAAAAGTGGAGTTTTATTTCCCGTCGATGCGGCAAACGGCAACGGCGCCGTTTGCTTCGTTGCGTTCGGACAAGCTGTTGGTCAGTCCGAGCTTGTTGCCTATCATGGCCGCGATCGGCAATGATTATGCGCAGAATAAGTATCGCAAAGTGTATGCGTATTGGCACAAACAGGCGAAACAAACTATAGCGGAGGAAACTTTTATCCACAATGAAAATGCGAAGTTTTTGGCTAGAATCGCGAAATATGATATAATAAGTCAAGAATTCGAGCCGTTTATCGAGTCGGCGTCATTGTTTGAGGCGACGGACGGCAAAGTTTATCATGATGTGTTTGCGGCGCGTTATGTGTTTTCAGGATTGGACAGTGATGGTCATGCGATATCATTCAGCGAACCGTGGTATTTTGTCCAGGAAGGCGGTGCATGGCGAGTCATGCGACGGAGTGGTCAATAAACAGCGTCGATCGATATTTTTTAATTAGTAAGTCGTTTAAAAATATGAGTAGACGAATCTTGATCGTTGACGATGAAGCCGATCTTGTCGAGGCGTTGAGTTTGAAGTTGCAAGGCGGTGATTATGATATTGATACGGCTAACAACGGCATGGAAGCGCTTGAACAATTGAGCAAGTCAAAGGCCGATATCGTGTTGCTCGATCTTATCATGCCGAAGCTGGATGGCTTTGGTTTTCTGGATGCCTTGCGCAAGCAGAACGTTGATGTTCCGGTGATTGTGCTGTCGAATCTGGGACAGGCGGAGGACATCGAACGAGCGCAAAAGTATGACGCGGTAAAACATTTTTTTGTCAAAGCGGACACGCCGCTCGATGACATCGTCAAGAAGTTGTCGGAAATAATTTAAAATCAAGATCATGACTATGCCCGATTCGTTGACTTTCGTTTCCGTGCTGGCTGTCGTGTTTTTTGCCGTTGCGGTGGCGGCTTTTTATTTTGCCTTTTTTTTACTGGCGAAATACAGGCAGGCGTTGGCGGTGGATCGCGAGCAAGCGGAAAAAATCAAGGATTTGGCGCTCGGCATGGACAACGCGTTTGATACAATTTTTATCACTGATGAAACGGGTGAATTTGTTTATGTGAATAAAGCGTTTAAAAAAAACACCGGCTTTGCTGGCAGTGAGGTGGTGGGGCAAAAGTCGGAATCGGTGAATCTGTGGGGTGGGATGGATCCGGTAATTTTTTATGAAAAGTTAGCGGACGAGGCCGTTGAGAATGGTCCGGTTTTTAGCGGCATTTTTAAAAACAAGAAGAAAAATGGCGATGAATATATCGCGGAAACAAAGATTGTAAAAATCAGCGGCAGTCGGCCGTTGCTGTTTGTGGCGGTGGAAAGGGATATTACCGAAAGTTACGAATTGGACAAAGCCAAGGCTTCGTTTGTGGCGTTGGCCGCGCATCAGTTGCGCACGCCGCTGTCAATTATTCGTTGGCACACGGATTTGTTGCGTGGCGGCAGTTACGGGGAGATTAGTAACAAGCAACGGAACGTTATTGAAAAAATCGAAGCCACCAATAATCGCTTGGCTGACACGATCAGCCTCATGCTAAACATTTCACGGCTGGAAATGCGGAACGTGCGCGTTAAATCGGAGCTGATTGACATTGAATCTTTTGTTCGTGAAGTGGTGGGCGCCTACAAAAATTCCGCCAACGAACGCGGCATCATGCTCAAGGTGCAAGTGAATCAATCACTTGAAAAGCTTGCGACCGACAAGGGGTTGTTGAGGCTTATAATGGAAAATTTGTTGGAAAACGCGATCAAATATACGCCGAGCAAGGGGCTTGTGTCGGTCGGTGTGGTGCGTGATGACGAAAATAAATGTGTTACGCTACAAGTGAAAGACACCGGTTGCGGCATTCCGGATGTGGAAAAAGATAAAATCTTTTCCAAAGGATTTCGGGCATCGAATGCCATGGCCGTTTCAGTGAACGGTACAGGGCTGGGGCTTTATCTTGTTAAGCACATTCTTGAGTTACTTGGAGGTGAGATTGATTTTTATTCGGCGGTTGGTCAGGGGACGGTGATTGAGGTCAGACTGCCCTGCGTGATTGAAAATAATGAGCGCGCACAAATTTCGGCTGACTTACATGAACACTGATTGAACCGGTTGTCCACAGGTGGGGGGGGGCTAAAAAACCAGTAAGAACAGTTTTTATGCTATAATATATGCAGCAAACTGAAATTGTGGATAAGTCGCGCTTCTAAATTTGGAAAATAATAAATTTATATATTAAGAAGTTACTAAAACAAAAAAATATGAAGCATTTCACAGGTGTGATGGCGATCCTCGCGGGAATTCTCGTGTTAATTTTCGTGATCATTGCCGGGGTATCTATCAAGGGTAAACTTGCCGAGTCTCAGAAAAACATTGGCGATGCGCAGGATATTGTTAACAGTTTGACAGAGAAAAAGGGCAATGACGGTGTGAATACACCAAAGGATAAGACCACAATTTCTGTTACCATTCCGTCCAAAGAAGT
>Ga0208373_1002333_pt1 | contig 21425 bp, 17 predicted proteins | sample RifOxyC2_FD_184036 | JGI IMG/M metagenome (GOLD analysis project Ga0208373, IMG submission 184036) | Soil microbial communities from Rifle, Colorado - Rifle Oxygen_injection C2 (SPAdes) | ecosystem: Environmental > Terrestrial > Deep subsurface > Rock core/Sediment | place: Rifle, Colorado... | reverse complement strand
GAGTACATGATCAGACAAGGCAGACTCATCACTTAATATAGCAGAATAATCACCTAAAACAGTGCCATATAAACCGGCATTCCACTCAGTTGAAGAATCTGTATCATACGCCAACCAATTGGAATCACGCATAGCACGTATCGCTTCAACACCTTCACGAGCCAAATTAACTGCCACAAATTCGTCGTTCATTCTCTGTCCGGCTACAATTGATGTTCCGCTCAAAAAAATAATACTCAAAACACCCACTAATAATATACCAACTGCTACCATGGTTTCTAATAAGGTAAATCCGTGTCGAGTAGAAATGAAATAGCGTGCTGTACGGAAGTGGGTAAAAAATTTCATAAATTTATTGATCAATTTTCCCGGATATACGATCCATTGTTACAGTAATATCGTTGCCAGTGCGGCTATGCTGCAAAAATATTTGAGTATTTTTTGCCACGAGTTCATCATTCATAAAAATATCAATCTTGGGAATAGAAACAGAAATGTCACATGGTTTTATGGTAGGGTCTCCCACAGTGAGCGGATCTGTTTTACAAGAAGCAATACTCATGTGTTGTAATAGTTCATCTGTATGTAAATCGATTTCCTGAACCACAAGATCCTGCCCACCAAGCGAGTCATATGCATGATTGCCGTCATAATTGGCATACATAATATATCGGGACGTTCCTGGATACAACACCATGCCATATGCATTTGGCACTGTGCCTATTTTTGCAACAATTTTCCCTGTTTGCGCATAACTTAATATCGCACGCAAATCATTGCTGACAATAGATTGTGCATGTTGTAATTCCATCGTATCATTCGTACCAGAAAAATTAAATATAACGAATGTTGAAAAAATCACAACAATACCAACAACAACCATCATTTCTATAATGGACATGCCCTGTTGTGATGCTAAAAATCGTTTCATCACATGCATATTAAACGATCAAATGAATATACCATTCAATAATAGTATTCCCATATAATAAACAACTATATGTGGCAACTGTTAACAATGTACCAAATGGAATGCGAGTTTGAGCGGTAACCTTTTTTTGAAGCAACAATACTACCGCAATCAATGCGCCGCCAACATAGGCTAAAATAAGTGCGGCAAGCGTTTGCTCCCACCCAAGCATAATACCCATTAATACCCCCAAACGAATATCTCCGCCGCCAATCCATTTTCCTTTTGACGCTATATATTGCAATGCAAAAAAACCACCGGCAATGAAAGCACCGATAAGCATGCTGTGCAACGAAAGATGGAATACAAACCAAGAAAGCGGAAACGCAATACTGATTGCGGGGATACTTATCTTGTCGAGTATGAGTTGATGTTTCAAATCATATAAAAAAATAAACAATAAAAAAGTACCAAACACTGCTGCAACAAATGCTTGAGCATGCAGACCAAAGCGGAGAACAGCGCTTACATACATAAGCGCCGTTGCTAATTCAACCACCGGATACTGTATTGAAATAGCAGTTTTGCAAAAACGACACATACCGCCGAGTAACACATATGATATCAGTGGAATCAGATCTTTATTCCAAAGCGTTTTGTGACAATGGGGACACATACTTCTTGCTGCACCATTATGCTTATTTGTGATAACTGAAAGTTGATGCGCTAACCGATATTCTGCCGCATTTAAAAAACTACCCACCAATAAACCAACAAGAAAAAAAAGGAAAATAATTATGAATGCGATCGGATCCATAGCCTTGTATTATACAGATCAATATCTCTTCCGACAAACAAAAGACCCCCAAAAAGGGGGCTCTTGAATGTACACTGAAGAAAAAACTTAATTTGCGCCTTGTGAAAGACAGAAAATATATGTACTATCCTCGCAGCTCATTGTAGCATCAGCCGCTAATTTACTGAGTGGAACAGATCCTGCTGAAGTCAATTTCATCCAAGAAGGAACAGATAATGAAGGGCCGTCAACATCAGAATCTAATACACCATTATCATTTTCTAAAGTAGTTGAAAGATAATATTGTGTTGTATTTATAGTACTAGCTGTACAGTTTGCATAATACGTATAGACTTCCGCATTATCATGATTTGGAGCAACAGGCAATGAATTCGTATATGGTTTCATTTCTGTTTGTAAAAGAGTCCAGGTATTAATATTATCTACTGTAACACCATCTGGATTTCCGCCCACGGTGCCATCTCCAATATTTGGATAATGACTATTATCATTATAATACATTTCCATTGCCATTTGCATGGTTTTTACGTCAGATACACGTTTTGCATCGCGTGCTTTTTTTTGCGCTGCAGTCAGAGAAAGAATTGCGAGTGTTGCTAATAAGCCAATAATGGCTATCACAATGAGCAACTCGATTAATGTAAAACCTTTTTTGTTCATACGGGATATTATTAATTAAATATTTTTAATTGTAAATTGTTGAGCTTGATGCTGTTATTATTATATCATGCTTTGCATACTCAAGCAAGACCGTTGTCCCCAATACTATTCCTTCTCCTTACTGATGACGAGTACTAAAATTGCGATGTAATAGAATAGATCGGCATTAATACCGCTGATACTAATAAGAGCGCACCGAGTCCCAACAGAATGATGATGAGTGGTTCAATCAAACTGACCAATGCATTCGTTAACGATACTACTTCATTTGTATAAAAATCAGATACTTTTACTAATATTTGATCAATACGTCCGGTTTCTTCGCCCACATCCATCATTTGCGTCATCATGGGAGGAATTTCTTTATGGCCAGCAAATGTTGAAGAGAGCGTTTGCCCGGATTCTACTTTCAATTGAGCTTGAGATAAAATATTTTTATACACAGTATTATTCACAATATCACTGACGATTTCCAGTGATTTATTTACCGGAACACCAGCAGCAAGCAAATTTGCCAGGCTTCGACTCATTCGTGCTAAATATATTTTTCGAAATATCATTCCAATAATCGGAATATGCAATTTAACTTGATCAATACGATGTTTTCCGCTCGGATACCGTCGAGCGATCGTATACCCAATAACAGCCATGAACGCGAATACAATAAATGTCCACCAATATTTTTGAAAAAAATTACTCGCTCCTAAAATAATTTGTGTTGGAAGGGGCAATGCAGCTCCGGTTGATTGTACAACATCCATGAGCTTTGGAACAACATAAATCATCATAAATGTAAAAATGCCAAACAGTACCAAAAGAATAAAGGCAGGATAAATAAGGGAGCTGATAATACGAGATACTAATGCATAATCTTTTTCTTTTTGATCTGCCAAATAAGATAATACCTCATCAAGACGCCCGGTTGTTTCACCGGCTCGAATCATATACACAAAAAAATCATCAAACACATGCGGATGCTTTCGCATAGCTGCTGATAAGCGCGCACCACCATCTACCTCTTCAACAATAGTACTAATGATCCGTTGAAATGTTTTCAATTCTGTTTGTTTGACTAAAATGCGTAATGCACGCACAATCGGTACGGTTGCTGAAATAAGTACTGAAAGCTGCCTAGCAAATACCACTAAATCTTTTGATGGAACATGCTCGCCCAACATATGAATATGCTGAAGAAAACGTTGCACACTATCTTCTTTTACTTGCGTCAAAATGAAATTACGCTCTCGCATCATGGCTTGCACTGCCTGTACATTGGGTGCGCTCAACTTTCCGGTTACAAAATTTCCTTCCTGATTCCGCGCTTTATAAACATATAACGGCATATTCTTTATAATAACATAAACAAATTAAGTACAAGCGCAAAATTTTGCGCCCCTCCACATTAATGAAATAGATACGGATTGACTGCAGAACGTATTGCCTCTTCGCGGTTAATGTATCCATTTGCAACCGCTTGTTGAAGCTGAGTATCCAAGCTTTGCGTTGTTCCATCTTCTCCATGAGAAGAAAGCAGTGCCGTATCAATTTGGACAATGTTTCCTTTTTGCATAATCGTTCGCACTGTTTCATTAGGAATCATCACTTCGGCGATAATCGTTGTATCACCACCCACTGTGGTCAAACACCGTTGATTAATAATAGCAGCTAAACTCGTCGCAAGATCACTTCGTACTTGCGCTTGATCAATACCCTCAAAGCTGTAAATAATTGAGTGTAATGCAGAGACAATAGAATTGGCAGAAAGAATGGCAAATACTAATTTACCCGAATTTGCAAGGGCAAGGGTATGATGTAATTCTTTTGCTGAAGATAGGCGTGAAATCATGACCACATCAATATCTTCGTGTGCTGCAAATGCAAGACCTTCTTCAACAGTATTCACATCTTTTCCAACTTCGCGCTGTTCTATAACAGAACGATTATCACCAAATAAAATTTCTACCGGCTCTTCAATAGTCATAATGTGCTTTTGTTCATTTTGATTCAAGTATTCAATAAAACTTGCAACCGTTGTGGAGCGTCTGGATCCTGAAGGGCCAATAACTAACACAAGTCCGGATGGCGTTTGCACCAATCTCTGCGCAACGGGTGGTAGCCCTAATTCATTCAGTGCGGGTGCTATTGACGGAATAAGTAGAAGCGACGCTGACAAAAATCCTTGTTGATAAAAAATAGAAATTTTAAACCGTTTTTTATTTTCAAACGTTTTTGCGATGATAATTTCTTTTTCTTGTTCTAAACGTGCATGATCTTTTTCATCTAACCAAGCATTCACAATATTCTTCATAACATCAGGGGTTAAGATGTTTTGTTCTGGTACAGGGAGTAATTTTTCACCAATACGCATCATAGGAGGATTACCCACAGACAAATGCAATACAGATGCTCGATACATGTCAATGGAAGAGAGCATTTTTTGAATAGCAAGTTGTTCTGAAATATTCATAGATGATATTTAATGGTTACTCAAAATAGAAGATAATACAGCATTATTCGGCGGCAATCGTTAACGCTTCTTCAATAGAGGTATGCCCGCGCAATGCTTTTATTAAACCATCTTGTTTTAAGCTGATCATACCTTGTGCTTTCAATTCCTGCATCAATAATGATGGCTTATTACTGTTACCAGAAGCAATAATTTCCTGCAGGTTTGTGGTGACCTCCACAACCTCCGCAATAGCAATTCGCCCTTTATAACCCGTGTCTTCGCATCGTGAACACCCCTGCCCCTTGCGTGTAGTCAATTGTTGCACTTGTTGCTGAGATGCTGTTATTAAGTGTGCAATATCTTGCGGTACTGATTCTTGCGGGATATTTCGTAATTCAGCTAAAATAGAATCTGCCAAATTCTGTGGAACAGGAGTTTCTTGTACACATTCTTCGCAATTTTTTCTCACCAGACGTTGAGCAACAATCACATTCAAGGCGGAAGAAATAAGGAACGGTTCGATTTTCATATCAATTAAACGCGGAATTGCTCCGATTGCGTCATTTGTATGGAGAGTACTCAATAACATATGACCAGTAAGCGCTGCGTGAACACCTAACTCTGCAGTTTCATTATCTCGAATCTCACCTACCATAATAATATCCGGGTCTTGGCGTAAAATAGAACGTAAGCCCCGAGCAAACGTCAGTCCAATTTCCGGCCGAATTTGTGATTGAGCAATGCCCGGCATTTCGTATTCAACCGGATCTTCTAAAGTGATAATGTTTCGCTCTTCCTGATTGAGTATTTGCAACATGGCATATAATGTGGTCGATTTTCCAGAACCAGTTGGGCCGGTAATTAATATCATACCGTGAGGCCGATCTAAATGATTTTTCATCACTGCAAAATTTCGATCCATAAACCCTAAATCTTCTAATGAAAGAATACCGGAATTTTTGTCTAATATACGCAATACCACTTTTTCATGACCAATAAGCGGCAGAGTAGAAACGCGAAAATCAATTTCACGTCCTTCAATTTTCATACGAAAACGCCCGTCTTGAGGCAAACGTGTTTCGTCCAGTTTTAAATTTGCCAATACTTTAATACGTGCAACCAATGAATTATGAACCCCGCCAGGCAATTGAATAGAAGTATGTAAAATACCATCGACACGATATCTGACGCGCGTCACATTTCCTGTCGGTTCAATATGAACATCTGAGGCTTTTCCTTCAACTGCATAACGCAAAATAACAGCAACCATTTTAGATACTGGTGCATTCTTTATTTCAGTGCTTGCCATATCTTCTTCTGTTTGATCATCTAGTGCATCTAACACAACATCTTCTGTCTGATTCTTTAATGCTTCGGCAACTTCTTTATTCAAGTCTGCATATTTTCGTAATACTACTGTCAGGCTTGATGGTGAAATAAGATAATACACAAACTGCAAATGCTGTTTTCTTGCAATGAAATCTAATGCCTCTACCGCTTTATAATCATGCGGATTAATGAGTCCAATACAGACTTGATCACCTTCTCTTTTCCATGGAACAATATGATAATTCTCTGCAGTTTCTCTGCTTAATACATGCAACACATCTGAAGAAATTTCTTGTGTGACCAAATTCACGTAGGGTACGCCAATAATGGACGCCGTATACTGAGTGAGTATTTCTTCATCTACGATGTGATTGGCTTGCAATACATGCAATACGTCAATACCTGTTTTTTTTGATTCTTCAAATAGTGCGGCAATTTTCTCGTGAGTGAGCAATCCATCCTGTTGTAACTTCTGCAATATTAATTGTTTATCGCTTTCTTGCATGTGTGTGATTCATCATTCATTTGTAGATACAATGGGAGAAAATGGATTAGAATTTCCCGGAGTCGGTAAAGAAAAATTATCAGAAGAACCATTGCCGACAACATCATATGCAACCACTGTATAATAATACGTATCGTTAGGTTGTACAGTACTATCCAAATACTCTCGTTTTTCTGTTGCTGGTACGGTTGCTACTGCTGTTCCGCGAGTTCCAAACTGTTCTGAACGAAATAGAGTATAATGATCAACATCTTCATCAAGCACTGCGTCCCATTGAATATGTAGCCCTGATTTCTCTTCTGTATCAATAATCGTAACGACAACATTCATTGGATGTTGCGGTGCGAGAGTATCATGCGGTGTAATGGTGACTGTTGGTGTCACAGAAGCAGTATACTCTTTTTTGTCTTTTCCAATAATGACAGACACCGCACGATATTCATAGGTTGTTCCATCTTGAACATTTGTATCAATAAACATCTGTGCTGTTGTTTTATCAACAATCAATTTTTCTTCAGTTTCTTTTGCTGTGCGTTTATATATACTGACGTATTGTACTCCCAGTGGCAACGTCCAATACAATACAAGTTTCTCACCACTATGATCATCAAATACATCCAATTTTTCTACTTGCGGCGGTGTATTTTGTCGAGTAAATGTTGCCATTGTCTGAGTGGGTCTTGTCCGTTGATATCGATCAACATCTAGCTGTAATAATCCTTTTTGTTCTAATATATTTGAAGAAAGCGTGGGAATAGACGGCATGGCTTGTTTTTGTTGTGTTTCATTCAAAATACCTAAAGCGCTTTTGTCTGTTGCAGTAACAATGATCAACCCAGCAAGTGCTGCAACCAAAAATAGTACAATCATTTCTTTTGCAATAACGGATTTTGGTTTTGGATGTGGTGATTCCATAACTTTTTATTATTGAGTTGTTGTATGATCTTTATAGTATGTGCGTAGCTGCAATGCAAAACTATCTGTATCTGCTGTATAGGAAAGATTTTCCAAATCTAAAATAGGGACAGTGGATTCGAGTGTGTGCAAAAATTGTTTTAAACCCTCATACGTTTTATCTTCTCTTTTCAGGTTCAGCGTAATGGTTGCTGTTCGCAATGCAGTGTCAGAAGCATTGGTTATTGCCGTTTGTTCTTTTACGCTATTTTGTCCTTGAATATTGTTCGATTGAGTAATTTGTGATTGTACAACATCAATACTCACAATCTGAACGTGTGCAACTTCTGCAAACGCTTGCATGGCAGTAATAGTTTGGGGCGCATCAAAACCTGTTGGCACTACTGTATGTAATTGCTGCAATCGTTCCTGTTGTAAATGAGAAAATTGTTCTTTCATTGATTGAAGATTTTGAAGGTACGTTTTTTGTTGTTCTAATTGTTCTTGAGCAGCGGTATACCCCTGTGTACGCATGGTGGTGAGCGTTTCATATGTTGGTCGTAATAGTGTAAACCAGCCAATTCCAAAAATAATAATTATTTCAATAACAATTACTGCCCAAAAATAGGTACGAGTAAATTGTTCGATCTTTTTCAGTAAAGAGAAATTATTGGGCTGTTTTTCAGGTGTGTTCATTGAGGTGCATTATTTAATTGATCAACTGCTACAGCATTCTGAAAAACAGTCGGTTGAAATTGCACACTCAGTGAAAAAGATATTGTTGAAGCATCTGCCATTGTACTTTGTATTCCTTCTTTTTGTTCTTTTGTATTGTTCGTACTCCCTGTCTGAATTGCTGATGTTACTTCCACTGAAATCACCTGAGGAGAATTGCGAAAGACGGCTGTTTGCAGTTCAATGGACGAATAATCCAGTGCTTTTACTTCAAATTCAAATTCACCAGTTGCGGCTGAACCACTCATTGATTGATAATATACGGTAGGAAGAGTTAACTGTTCAACCAAGTGTAAAAATGGTGTCCAATAAATGTGTGAGTTAATAACTCGCGCTGTCTCTTCCAATTGTTTTTGAGTTGCATGAGCAGATTGATATGCCGGCTGAAGCGTAAAAATTTCGGACTCAATGACACGCATTTCATCCTGTATTTGTTTTGTATCTGTTTGTAATTGTTGCTGATACCATTTCATTCCAAAAAATATACAAGCAATAATAACGAATGCACCAATACCGATATATTGAATTAAGCGGAGAGAACGAATATTCTTTCCGTGTACTGTATACGTAGGAGGAAGTAGGTTGACACCAAAAAGGAGAGGTTTTTTTAAAGGAGTCTTTACTTGATTTTCGGTAGTAAGCATAGTTCGTATATGCTGCTTTGGTGGATTGCTCTGCTGTTGTTTTACCATTGATTTGGCAACACTGGATTTTTTTTGCACTCTAGTGATTGACGACGTTGGTTGTTGAGTGTGCAAAGCAGATGCCGAATGAGAAGAAGTATATGCAGAAGAATGCAGCAGATCCGGAGAATCGTCTGGTAATGCAATACTCCCTGGATGCATATCTTTGGAAGGATTTTTTTGTTTTCTCCAAGATAAAAAAGATTTTTTTTCTTGTGGTTTGGATGCACGCGCTGATTTTGATAATTTTTGCGATTTCACTGGTACGTTTTTTTGTGGCTCGCCGCTCGTATATTCAATATCACCCTCTTTGTCTCTATGACGAATGGGTTTCTGAGAAGAATGTTCCGGCGTGGGAATGAAGTTAATATCTGTCATAGTCGACAGGATGCATTACACATGAATTTCACGTAGTGCAAGCCCAATAGAAACAGCTAATCTTGATCCTAAATTCTGCAGTATTGGTTTTAATTCCAATGGATACATCACACGAGCCCACGGATCACCAATAAACACTTGCACTCCGAGTGTTTGACTAATATATTGCGAAATATTAGGCAACCATGCTGAACCGCCGGCTAAAATAATTTTATCAATTTTTCCGCTCCCTTGGCTTTGATACAAATTCAACACGTATTTAATTTCATTAATAATGGAAGTGACCATAAACTCAATGCGTTTTGGAATTTGTCCTCCGCTGCCATTCTGCTGTTCTGTTAAACCAAAATCACGTTTAAATTGTTCTGCACGATCTATATCAACATTTAAACTATTTGCAATAGCTTTTGTAATGGTATATCCGCCAATATCAATGCTGCGATTAATCAGTGGAACTGAATTAATAACCACGCCAATGGTGGTGGCAACGGCTCCAATATCAATCAGCATAATAGGAGAAGGATCATTGCCAATTAACGATCGTTCTAATGCAAAACTTTCTGTTTCTAAACTGATGAGATTAAGCTTTGCTTCTTTAAAAATTTCTAAATATTTTGATACCAAATTTTTTGGCGCTGCCGTTAACAATATTTTTAAGAATTTTTTTTGTTTTGAGGTAATAACAGTATTTTGTGGTTGGTTTCCTGGCATTGACTGCCCGTTCATATTCAAAGAAACTTGATTTGCAACAAATGAAGCAGGAGTGGCTTTGTTTTCTAAAATTTTCCAATCTAATATCATTTCTTCGAGTGGCATGGGAACAAATTTCTTTGCTTCCCAAGCAACAGCGGAAGCAAGCTCCTTTTTTGACATTTCTGGTAAATGAATAATAGAAGTAAATACCGTATAGCTCGGTAATGCAGCAATGGCATTGCGAGAAGTGGTATGTGCTTCCTGTTGAACCCGCATTAATGCAGAAACTACTTTATCTTTTGCTTCTTTTGTATCGGTAGTTAACAGTTCATTTGATTGTTCAGCATATCCATAGGTTAATAACTTCGGTCGTCCCTTACTATTTTGTAACTCAACTACTTTAATAGCTGAATTTGCAATATCGACTCCTAAATAACTTTCAGATGACCCAAACCAAGACATAAAATAGTATAGATAAAGTAAAAAAGGTAAATAATATCAAAATAATTATACCATCTTTTTATTTTACTGGCAAGAGTAGAAATATGTTTCTATAACAATAAGTTCCTGCAATAATAGAGCTGGGAATCATCAATCAATTTCATTTTTGTTCAATTGTAGGAAGCGTTGAGGTAAAATCACGCAGTCCAGGCGGTGTATTCAATAACACACGACTATCATAATAGAATAGCTCTGCTGGTTCATATATACTGTCGCTCCCAAGATACGTTCGCTGTAATAAAAATTCCCTTGCCATAACTAAACCATATAATACAAACTGTTTCTTATATGCTGCTTCAGTGGTAAATACCCCTGTGCTTCCATGCTCGTTTCCTAATACATAAAAAGCACCAACAACATGATCAACATTTTTTTTCATAGTGACATCGCCTAATACAATCCACGCTACAGAAGCAATATTTTTTGAGTCAACCAGAGTATTCGGATCAAACGATTCATACAATATATTTGCATCAATATTTAAATTTCCTTTTACTACAATAATCCCTGAACCATCAAAGTGCTCCCCTGTTGTGCGCAGTGACACTTCATTTTTAAATAGAACTTCATGAGAAAGCGTGTACGTACTGCTTCCATCACCAACAACATATACGCCTCCATTTAAAAATGTATTATTTGTTAACTCCGTTAAATCATTTGAAAGGGTGGTTACAGTATCTCCATACACATTTTCTGAGCCAATCACTTGTGTCGTGAGTTTTTCTAACTCTAAACGTCCCAATTCACTTCTATATCCCGTACCCATACTTGGTAAATTTAACGCACCATAATTGCCAAGCGTGCCGTTTTGAAGTGTTGTTGTAAAATGTACAAATTCTGCCTCATCTCCAGTTGTGTCACCTAATAAAAGAAATGTGGCATTGGATTGAGATGTCACAGCTGCGGGATTAGTAGGATTCGTAATACCGCCTGCGGAATACACATCGCCTTCTGAAGTAGAAATATATGGAGCTGATTCGCTTGGAATAAAGTGAACCCATCCCAAACCAACTGCATTGCTAAACGAACCATCGGGAAGAGATCCTCCTCCAGACCACATCCATCCTTCAAATGTGCCATTACGATACAACAGTCCAAACTCCTGAGGAGTTGCAGCACTTGTTATGCCGCCGAGTAATACCCAACCCCAATCATTATTTTTCTGGGTTGTACCAAGAATCGTATCTCCATATGCCGCAAGTGTTTCTAACCGTGCCCAACCAGTGACATGCATTTTTGTCCCAATTTTTTCAATCCGTGCAGGGTGGCACGGTGGTGCAGGATATCGAGAACCCGCCGAACATGAATTATCGGCATATAGACTACTATCTGGTAATGGGGCTGGTGCAAAATTAAGCCATCCAATAGAAGCATCTCCTGTAGTTGCTGTTGTACCAATCCATGCCCATCCGGTTACTGCTCCGGTATTTGTATCTACATCCACCAGCGGATGATTGCCGTTTGTACTGTTACACGCATTATTGCTATGGCAATTGAAACTAATAAAACCAATGGGTGAATAATTCGCATCTGTTGATCCAGTATCTGTTGCTCCTTGATTTGCAGGCATGCCAGACCACCCCCATGCATCATATTTTCCTGCATATTCGACTTCTGCCGCATACGCTCGATCGTTCCGGATATTCAATAGTGCCGCAAGTAGCACAGCGGTCCCAACCAAGGAATATGCACACGATCGGTATTTCATATGCCCCTATGATACGAAAAAAATTCCATTATGAAAAGGTACTGTACGCAAAGAGTGCGAAACAGTATAATGACGCTCTATGAATCAACTCCCTCATCGCTATGTTTTTATATTAGGTTCTCACCCGGAACTTTCTTTTGCAGAGTTAGAAGCACTCTTGCAGCAAACGTTTGCCTCTGAATATCGCCTGGAACAAAGCGGTTCACTTGCATTTGTTTCAACAACCACTCCGATAGACGCACCCACACTCATGAATCATCTGGGCGGCACTATCAAAATTGCAAAACTGATTAGCGAATATACAGAAGACACCTTGATTGATTGGCTGTTTGAACAAATACATACTGCTACTAAATTTCATTTTGGTTTTTCTTTGTACACGCTACCCGGTGTTTCTCTGAAACCACACGCTGAATTACGAAAACTGCATTTGCTTGGTCTGGCTATTAAACGATCGCTTAAGCAAAATAGCATTTCATGCCGATTTGTTGCTTCAAAAGAACTCACCCTCTCTTCAGTGATTGTTCATAAAGAACGTTTATTAAAAAATGGAGTAGATATTGTTCTGCTCAAAGGAATCCACAATACAGAATTTGGCAAAACGCTTGCAGTACAACCATTTCAAGCATTTTCAAAACGTGATTACGGTCGCCCAAATCGAGATCATCACTCTGGAATGCTTCCACCAAAAGTCGCGCGTATGATGGTTCATATTGCGCAACCAAAAAAAGAAAGTGTCATTCTTGATCCGTTTTGCGGATCAGGCACTATTTTGCAAGAAGCGCTCCTGCTGGGTTATACACACGTTATTGGAAGCGATATCAGCAGTAAAGCAGTGGAGGATACAAAACAAAACCTCGCGTGGCTTAGATTACCTTCTATTCATCTGTATACAGAAGATGCGCAACATCTCGTTCATCACCACAAACTTGCACTGCATTCCATTGACCGCATTGTGTTTGAAGGATATTTAGGTGAGCCCCGACCAAATGATCAACGCATTCCATTTATTATTCAACATCTGAACGAATTGTATACAAACGTATTTACGGAACTTATTCCGCTCTTACGCATGAATGGTCGAATAGTCGCGGCTTTGCCTTTTTGGCACACCATCAAAAAAGAATATCATTTAAATATTCAAAAGATGACTCAATCAGCCCATGTCATACTCCAAAAAAAACCTCTGCTGTATCGAAGGCCACAATCAACGGTTGGGCGCGAAATTATTATTGTCGAACCTGCAATTTTAGAGGAAAAAGTACCAAAAATAGAAAAAAAATAATCCAAATGGTTGACAAAAACACACCCTCATGTTAGGGTAAGTGATGATTCCTGATATGTATCATACTTATTTAAAGAGTATCTGTTTATGAAATCATTTTTCAACATCGCCCAAATTGTTATTGCAGTCTTGCTCGTTTGCAGCATTTTGATACAAACACGAGGGGATGGACTAGGAAGTGCATTTGGTGGTAGCGACACTGTTGTTTCTACGCGTCGCGGTGCAGAAAAAACAATCTTTTATATCTCAACAATTCTTTCAGCCCTCTTTATTGGATTAGCAATTTCACGAATGTTTCTGGAATAGAATGAAATACTCATTATCATTTCTTACGCGCTTGCGTACTGCAAAACGCAACGGTTCACACAATATAAACAAAGCACAACAACCAGCTGAAGTTTTAGTATACAAAACACAAGCGAATACACGCGTACCAAGCAAATCACAACTCATGTATTTACAAAAACTATTTTCTAAAACAGAACGCTTTCTTTTCTTGTTCTGTATTCTTACCATACTTGTTGCAACTCTTTTACTTGGAGCGCGCTGGTATCTTCGATCCACAGAAATCGTTTCTGCTGTCGGAGGCACATATACCGAAGGAATGGTGGGTGCACCACAATATATTAATCCAGTACTTTCCTCACTTTCTGATGTAGACGCGGATATTGCCACCCTTATATTCCCCGGACTATTTAAGATCAATGATCAACAACAGCTGCAACCGGAACTGATCACGAACTATGTTGTTTCTGAAGATCAATTAACCTATACTTTTTTTCTTCGATCAGATGTGAAATGGCACGATGGAGAGCGATTAACAGCTGACGACGTACTGTATACGATCGGTTTAATTCAAGATCCGGTTGTGCAAAGTCCACTCCATTCATCGTTGACCGAAGTGACAGCAGAAAAAATTGACGATTATTCATTCTCTCTTCAATTATCTGAAACTTTTGCACCGTTCCTTTCTTCTCTTACGTTTGGAATTCTTCCTCAGCATATATGGTTTGCTATTCCTGCACAAAATATTCGTTTTACTGGCTCTAACCTGCAACCGATTGGCGCAGGACCATTCAAATTTGCGTCTCTCACCAAGGATAAATCCGGAAACATTAAATCATTTCGTCTTATACGCAATGATGAATATTATGATCAAAAACCCTATATAAATGAATTGAACTTTATATTTTATCGCGATATTCAAACTGCGGTTGATGCGTTAGAAAACAAAAAAATTGAAGGATTAAGTTTTATTCCAAAAGAAGTAAAGGCAAAAATTCACAAAGAGCGCTCGTCCATTCTTTTTCACTCTCTGCACCTTCCTCAATATACTGCACTATTTTTTAATCAGAAAAAAAGCCAAATCCTGCGTGATAAAGCAGTGCGAGAAGCAATTACCACGGCCATTGATAAAGAGTCAATTGTGCGCGATATATTAAGTGGAGAGGGCGAACCGATCTATACTCCTATTCTTCCTGGATATGTTGGCCATAATCCAGAAGTGAATAAACACGAATTTGATATTGAAAAAAGCAAACAATTGTTGCAAGATGCAGGATGGAAATATCCAGAAGGACAAGAAAATACACCGGATCATATTATTCCTCGTGAAAAAGACGGAATAAAATGTGAATTAAATGTGGCAACTGCCGACCTTCCAGAATATACAGAAACACTTGCACTGTTACAAAAAAACTGGCAAACTATTGGCATACAGCTTAATGTGAATACGTACAGCACTGAAGAGATTCAAACGAAAGTACTCAAAACACGTGATTATGAAGCATTACTGTTTGGTGAAATTATTGGTAGCGATCCCGACCCATATGCATTTTGGCACTCGTCGCAACAAGAATACCCCGGATTAGCTCTTGCAATATTTCGTGACAAGGAAGTGGATAACTTACTGACCGAAGCTCGCAAAACAAATAATAATGATGACCGTCGACTAAAATATCTCCATTTTCAAAATAATCTAGCGAATGAATTACCTGCCGCTTTCTTGTACAACCCCTTATACACGTATGCTGTGCACAAAAAAGTTCATGGCATCAACGATCAACAATATATTACCGTTCCTTCCGATCGTTTTTCTGACATCACTCAATGGTATATTAAAACAAAACGAAAATTTAAATAATTTGTAATCAACAGTACCAGAAGCTTGAATTTGAGTATAGTTTTAGGAGAACGCGAGCAACGCAGCGAGCCGTATAGTGATATACGGTGAGCAAGGAGCGCAGCGTTCGACAACAAAATATACCAAATTCAAACTTCTGAGTAGGCCGGAGTGGTGAAATTGGTATACACGCACGATTCAGGTTCGTGTGTCTAACGACATGAGAGTTCGATTCTCTCCTTCGGCACAAATATGAGTGTAAAATTTTGCACATCCCTCTATAAAACGGGCGCAAAATTTTACGCGTCTACTATTTATTCATTTAATACATATGACAACCTATACAAAACAACCATATCCAAAGCAGCAGCAAGCTGCACATACAAAAAACAGAAGACCCCATGGAGCACATGGCCATGGACCAAAACGTGTAATGAAAAACTTGTCCAAAAGCTGGAAACAAGCACCAACATTATCGAAAGAAAAACAAATCATACCACAAATACAACAGGGGCCACGCAATGGCACATCAAATAAACTGCGTATTGCCGTACTCGGTGGTACTGAAGAAGTCGGGTGCAATATGACCATGATTGAATATGGAAATGACATTATCATTATTGATTGTGGTCTACAATTTCCAGACGAAGACATGCCAGGAATCGACTATATTATTCCAAACGTGTCGTACCTTAAAGGAAAAGAAAAAAATATTCGCGGCATGATTATTACACATGCTCATCTTGACCACATTGGTGCTATTCCACACATTGCACCGATGCTTCATAATCCGCCAATTTTTTCTGCACGCTTAACATTGGGAATTATTGCAAAACGCCAAGACGATTTTCCAGACAAACCACGTCTCGATCTACGTGAAGTAGATATTGATGGACAACTTAAACTGGGAGATTTTGTCGTGGAATTTATCCGCATCAACCACAGTGTTCCGGACTCACTCGCCATTGTTGTTCGTACACCGGAAGGCATGGTGATTCATACTGGAGATTTCAAATTTGATCTTACTCCTATTGGAGATCAAGTAACTGACTATGCAAAATTGTCACGCCTCGGGAACGAAGGAGTATTAGCACTGCTTGCAGATTCAACGAACGCTTCAAAACCAGGGCACCAACTTTCAGAACGATACATTGGTAAAACGATTGAAGAAATTATTGAAAAAGCGGAAGGTCGTGTGATTGTGAGTACTTTTGCTTCAAACTTAAACCGTGTTCAACAGTTATTGTGGGCCGCAGAAGATCTAGAACGCTATGTAGTACTTGAAGGATATTCTATGAAAACAAACGTAGAAATCGCAAAACAACTTGGGTACTTAACAGTCAATTCCCGAACTATTATCACCCCTCAAGAAGCTGTAAAATTGCCACCACACAAAGTAATGATTGTGGGTACTGGCGCACAAGGTGAAGGCGGCGCTTCTTTAATGCGTATCGCAACAGGTGAACACCGATTCTTCCGTATTGAAAAAGGTGATACTATTATTTTCTCTTCTTCAGTTATTCCAGGAAATGAACGAACAGTACAAGCATTAAAAGACACATTATTGCGCTTAGGTGCAAAGATTATCCATTATCAAATGATGGATGTTCATGCAGGCGGTCATGCACAACAAGAAGATCTTAAATTACTTCTTCGTATGGTTAAACCAAAGTATTATGTTCCGATTGAAGGGCATCATGATTTCCTTCATAGCAATGCTGGTGTGGCTCGTGAATTAGGCTGGGAAGAAGACAAGCTGTTTATTACTTCCAATGGTCAGGTTATTGAATTTGCTGGTGGAGCAGGACGCTTAACACAAGAAAAATTACCAGCAGATTATGTCATGGTAGATGGCCTCGGGGTGGGAGATGTTTCAGAAGTGGTATTGCGTGATCGACAACTTCTTGCTGCTGATGGAATCTTTGTAGTGATTATAACTATTGATGGTCATAATGGAAAAGTGATTGGCTCTCCGGACATTATGTCTCGTGGATTTATTTACATGAAAGGAAATAAAACATTTGTAGAAGAAGCGCGCAAAAAGATTGTTGAAATTGTTCAGCCTAAAATAGCAGAAGAAAAACCAAATGGTATGTATTTAAAAAACAAGTTACGTGATGAATTAGGAGAATTCTTGTTTAAAAAAATTCAACGCCGCCCCATGATTCTGCCTGTGGTTATTGAAGTATAAATTGACTACTCATGATACTGGTGGGTCGCCATCGGGTTTTCCATTCACTGCACGCTGCGCTATCGCATTGAATGGAGCCTCCCCTATGGCGCCCAACCCCACTCAAAATATTATGCAATCAACGCCACACATTACCATCATCATTCCGGCGTATAATGAAGAAAAGCGCATTGCTGAAACATTGCTACGCTATGGCACCTATTACAATAAGCAGTATAGGAATCGTTATGATATTCTTGTTGTGCTCAATGGCTGTAAAGATAAAACAGAAGATGTAGTGAAACAATGGTGTAAAAAAAATTCACATATTCACTACATCAATTTTTCTGATGCTATTGGAAAAGGTGGCGCAATCATTGAAGGTTTGCGAGTTGCTCGTGGTAACCTCGTTGGGTATACGGATGCAGATGGTTCAACGCGTCCAGAAATTATGCATCGGCTGTTTGGAGCGTTAGAACTCACCCCATCAATTGACTGTGTTGTCGGCTCTCGCTGGATTGAAGGAGCGGTTGTGCAACAACGCACTCTGAAACGCCAAATTATGAGCCGCCTCTTCCATGTGATAGTTGCCCTGTATTTTCACCTTGGTATTAAAGATACCCAATGTGGTGCGAAAGTGATTCGTAAACAGCTCATCCCAAAAATTTTACCACATTTGAATATTTCGAACATGGCATTCGATGTGAATTTTTTGGTCGATATAAAACGTGCTGGTGGGCATATATTTGAAATGCCTATTGAATGGGAAGACGATACGAATTCGACTATTTCGCACCCTATGAAAACGGGTCTTGTTATGTTTCTTTCTATTACTCGACTTCGCTTACTCTACTCACCATTACGCTTTCTCTACCCTCTATTGCGCCCAATAAGTGATGTGCTCTATAGTATATTTACCGTAAAAAAATAGTACAGAGATACCATGGCGCATTTTTTAAGTCAACAAAGGGAACGAATCGCTTCTTGTATTATTGGTGCTATTCTCTTGATGCCGCTTTGTTTATATTGGAAACAAAGCACGACGCATATTGTTATTACCGCATTTTTTATTATCGTTTACATTCTCATTGCAAGCATTGGTGCTATCCGTTTTTCTGATCTATTACCTGCGCTGTGTATTGCATCACTCGCTTGGGCCTTTACTGCCATACGATGGCATTGGCCAGAAATGATTGAACGAGGATCCTGGATCAGCGCTCTGTTTGGCGATAGTTCTTCAGAAAGCTATTTTGCATTTGTAGTACCTGTACTATTGGGGTGGTCACTTGCGTGGTCTTTGTCTCGACCAATTGAAAAAATTTTGGCGCGTATTTCAAAACACCGCAAATTTTCTGCGCTTGCTATACGTTACCGTTTTGCGGGAAACATCGGATTCTCGCTTTTGCTTTCAACAATTTGTGCCGTTGTAGCACTACTCAATCATTGGTCTTTTCAGACCAATGCTATTGATTATGGGTTGTTCGATCAGGTGATTTATTTACTTTCACGTTTTTCTACTCCGACATCTACCGTCATGCAGATCAACAATATTTTTTTAGATCATCAACATTTTTCTTCTCTGATCCTCACAGCGCCATTTTACTGGATTGGAAAAGGATTTCATGGAGCAACGCTTGCTGCCATTGTTCCATACATGCTTATTACTCTGCCCAGCATATTATTTTATCTTATTGCAAAAACTATTGCTGCACACCACTATTCTCACACTTCTCGCCCATATTGGGTGATTGGGATAACATCTTTTTTATTAAGCATTCATCCATTTACCCAATCAGCAATCAATTTTTACTTTCATGAGAAATATTGGATGCCAATATTTTTCCTTGCCCTCATCTATTGTGGCCTTCAATATCTCTACAAGAAAAAAATTCTATTTCTTGTTGCTGGTATACTCTCCGCATTGATATGGGCAATGCTCAAAGAAGATCAATGGATTTTTGTTTTTGTTGCTACACTGACGAGTTTTGTTGTTGGAATGTTTGTATTACGTGTATCACATGTACGAAAACGTCTTATGCTTTTTTGTGGAATGGTGACATTATTCATAATTGGATATGCTATTTTTTTGCAGTGGTTTTCTCAATACACCACACCCAAATATCGAGAATATTACAATGCTCCCAAAGAACAATTTCGAGAATTTTTTCAGCACCGCAATGTTGGAACACTTGTAAAATCATTAAATATTATTGGTGGTTCGCATCAAGAAGTAGTGTCATATCTGTACCAAAATTTTCTTGCCTTTGATGCCGTTGGCGTCGTTCCATTTGGGCTCAATATTGCAGGAAACTATACAGAACGTATTTTACCTGACGCAAATAGTTTAAAAAATCCTATTTTTCAATATGGCGCAGATGTTCCAATATACACGATCTGTGGTATTTTGTTTTTCTTTTTATGGCTGCAACGAAAAAAACCTCTACTTGCAAAACGTTTTTTATTGACTGTTGTGTGTGCATTTATACTCAATTTTGCTGTTATCCTTGGATGGGAGAACACGTATTATCTATTCCCCTCTATTCCAAAAACAGTATATAATTTTCAGCAAACAGCGGCAGAGCGACAAGCTATGCACAGTGTGCGTAAACTTGTACCAGATAACGCCTCACTCGTTGCAACACATGGGTATGTTCCACATTTTTCTGCCAGAAAAGAAATTGGTACATGGGCATATGTTGGCACTCCACCAAAAAATATTGAATACTATATCGATTACGATTCATACGAATATTGGCTCTTAGCAAAAAATGATGAACCAAGTAAGCAACAAATCGAAGAATTGCGGAAACGAGGCTATGTGGTTTTGATGGATACTGAATGGTTCGTCTTATTACAGAAACCCTAAAAATCTGTACCAAAACTTTATATTACAAATAACTTATGGTACAATCGTGCTATGAAAAAACGATTATTTTCTGGCATACAGCCAACAGGAAACCTTCACTTAGGGAACTATTTAGGTGCCATTCAACAATGGGTTGCTATGCAACATGAATATGAAAGTATTTTTTGCATTGTGGATTTGCACGCAATTACCGTGCGGCAAGACCCTGCGGTTTTGCGTGAAAATATTCGGCGCATTGCGGCAATTTATTTAGCCTGCGGATTAGACCCAAAAGAATCGACTATTTTTGTACAGTCTCGCGTGCCAGAACATACACAACTTGGCTGGATTTTGAATACCTTTACCCAAATGGGAGAACTGGAACGCATGACACAATTTAAAGACAAAGCAAAACAGCATAGCGATAATATTAATGCAGGGTTATTTGATTATCCTGTTTTGATGGCTGCAGACATTTTGTTGTATGAAACACAAGCAGTGCCTGTTGGTGAAGACCAAAAACAGCATGTAGAACTCACACGAAACATTGCACAGCGGTTTAATAACCATTACAAAAAAAATGTATTCGTTATTCCAGAATATGTTTCACGCAAAGAAACAACTCGCATTATGGGCCTCGATAACCCAGAGAAAAAAATGTCAAAAAGTGCGGCAAGCGAATTCAATTATGTTTCTTTTTTTGATACACCAGATATGATTCGCAAAAAAATAAAACGCGCA
>Ga0208373_1002332_pt1 | contig 21427 bp, 22 predicted proteins | sample RifOxyC2_FD_184036 | JGI IMG/M metagenome (GOLD analysis project Ga0208373, IMG submission 184036) | Soil microbial communities from Rifle, Colorado - Rifle Oxygen_injection C2 (SPAdes) | ecosystem: Environmental > Terrestrial > Deep subsurface > Rock core/Sediment | place: Rifle, Colorado... | reverse complement strand
GGTGGTGGAGGCGGCGGTTCTGCCGGTGGAGGTGGTGGTGGAGGTGGGGGTGGTGGGGCCCGTTAATTTTCCCTCTTCTCGAAAGGAGAGAGTTAGGGTGAGGTCTGGCCGGCGGAATGTAAAATAAACAAAAGTCATTTTTTCAAAGACAAATTTAAACTCCGGGAGCTCTGGCCACAGCTCCCGGAGTTTTTTGTCACCAATCTTATTTACTCTTTGAACCAAACCTTTTAATAAATTCCTCTCTTGAAAAAATTAATCCTCGTACTTCTGGCATTTGCCCGGTTTTTAGATAGCGCTCTAATGACTTATCATTATAGACTAAGGCTGAATTCTGACTTCCGCGAACATCTTCTCTGATTACATCTTCATCTGCAAACTCAAGTCCTTCTCCAAAGATCTTTTCTATTATCTTTTTATCAAATACAGGAGCCAAAAGCCAAGAAACCAAGCTTATAGTTTTAATATCTGACAAGTCCAAACCAAACTCGTTCCCATTCAAAATGTCCGCGAGTTCTACAAAAGCCTCTTTAGTCTTCTGAACAACTTCAGCCATATCACCGACTGGCGCGGCTCTAAGCTGAACAGACAAAACCCCGTCACAACGTGTGGCGGAAATTAACTCATTCACAACCAACTCTTGCTGGTTTCGAGCAGACAATTCTCTCTTAGCGCCATGATATTTTAATAATACCGTCGAAAGATTTGTAAAACCCAACAATTCATCTACAAAAGATTCTGCACTAAACGGTTCACCCGCGCTAATTTTGTCAAAAATTTTCTCATAAAACAAATTGGACTCGGTCTTTACTATGGCTCTCTCGTGATCGTCATCTTCCAAAACCGTATTTTGTGGAAAAACTTCACGCATTCTGTTAAAAATTACGGCTTTCTCCTCATTTGTGGCCGCCTGAAAAACTTGCGCAAATGTTTCAAAACCCCTAATAAATCGTCTTATGGCAGGGTTGCCCAAAAGTTGCGCCTTAAGCGCTTCTCGGCTTTGGTCTCGTGCTTCACTCATAATTTAAATTTTAGTAATTATTGTTATAATATTCTCACCATTCTCTCTGTCACTTTCAATCCCCTTCTTTGAATACAAATTTTGTTCAACTCGCAAACGCACTTCTTTGCACAACAATTCAATTTCATCCAAAGTAAACGCGTGGTAGAATCGCTCGCCCAATACTTTACCATCGCTATTTTTCCACGGCACAGAAAAATCATTTCCAAAACGTTTGTAATCCCCTTTTTCCACTTTCTCCATCCCCCACTTTCCCAACAAATTCCAATTAACCAACAAAATCTTTCCGCCGGTTTTTACAACTCTTTTCATCTCTCTGAGAGTTTGTAGACGTTCTTCGGCTATTGCCAGATGATGAAACGCGGCAATACAAAACACAACATCAAAACTTTCGGCCAAAAATGGCAACTTTTTCATATCACCCACCACAAAACTAGCTTCTGGATACTTTGTCTTAGCAATTTTGATCAATTCCTCACTCAAATCAAAACCGGTGTACAGTATTTGCTTTTCTTTCAAAACATGGTATAATCTACCATTCCCGCAACCAATATCTAACACTTTATCATTTTCTTTGATATACTTAAGCAAAGGTTTGATATCGTCCCACAAATATTCGCGTGTTTGGCTAAATTGTCCCGCAAAACTATTGTATTCATTCATACGTCCTACGTCATATGTCCTCGTTGGAACAAATCCTACAACATATCATTTCCCAATCCCCACTCACCCGGGCGGAATTTGATCGTGCCAGACACCAGGCCAGCCGGAAGTTTAAATCATGCCAGCCGTCCAACAACGAGCTCCTTTCAGCATACCAAAAATTACTGAAAAAAGCAAAAATTACCCCAAACAAACAACTAGAATACCTAATGCGCAAGGCGGCAATTCGCACCATGTCTGGCGTGGCTATTGTCACTTCGCTTACTGAGCCATATGCCTGCCCTGGCAAGTGCGTATATTGCCCCAGTGAAGCCGGAATGCCAAAAAGCTACTTGAGTAATGAACCAGCCGCGGCGCGCGCCTTGGGCCTGAATTTTGACCCATACGAGCAAATGGCGCGCCGAATTGAAATGCTGAAAACCAACGGCCACCCCACTGACAAGATTGAATTTATTGTTAAAGGTGGATCGTGGAATGCGTATCCGCTAGAGTATCAGTACAACTTCATTCTTCAATCTTTCAAAGCATGTAATGAGATGAAAAAAAAGAAACAAGATACACGCCTTCGCTTCGTTTCGGACGGGCAAGCAAGATACAAAAAATATTCAATATCTAATATTCAATATCTAACAAAAGCGCTTCAAGAAGAACAAACTCTCAACGAAACCGCGCGCCATCGTATCATCGGTCTTACTCTTGAGACAAGACCTGACCTCATCACCCCGGAAACAATCTACCACATGCGCCAGATGGGTTGCACCAGAGTTGAGCTGGGTTTGCAAGCGCCGGATGACAAAATTTTAAAATTAACAAAACGCGGACATACTGTGCAACAATTTAAAGACGCGATGTTGCTTCTTCGACAAGCTGGATTTAAAGTTGACTTGCACTTTATGCCCGGACTACCCGGAAGCACAGCCCGCCATGACGTGGAAATGTACAAACAAATTTTTTCTGATCCTGGACTAAAACCAGACATGATAAAAATTTATCCCTGCTCGGTGATAAAAAACACTGAATTATACAAATGGTACAAACAAGGTAAATACAAACCATATAGTCAGAAGAAACTTGTTGACGCGCTGATTGAAATGAAGCTCGCCACCCCGCGCTATTGCCGTATCTCACGCCTGATCCGCGATATTCCAGAACCAAGCATTGAGGCCGGGAATAAGGTGACCAATTTGCGGCAGGACTTAGTAAAAGAAAAGCAGAAGCGTGGATTAAAATGCCGCTGTTTAAGATGTCGCGAAATAGGCCATCAACAAAACTTACAACTTACAACTTATCCCGACAAAGTACGGGATCCCGTATTTCATCGGGACAACTTACAACTTTTTATTGATAAATACAAAACAGTGGGGGGGACTGAATATTTTTTAAGTTTTGAAGATAAAAAAAGACAGGTCGTCTTCGCTTTTTGTCGTCTGCGTTTACCACAATCTTTCAATCTTTCAATCTTTAAATCTTCCTACTTACCCGCACTCATCCGCGAACTCCACACCTACGGCCAAATGATTGCCATTGGAAAAACACAAAACCCAAACAACAAAACACAAGTCCAACACAAAGGCCTTGGAAAAAAACTAATGGCTGAAGCGGAGAAGATCGCCAAAAAAAATAAATTTAAAAAAATCTCCGTTATTTCCGGAGTTGGGGTGAGAGGATATTATAGGAAGTTGGGATATAGGAAAGAGGGAACGTATATGACCAAAAAATTATCCTAAATTCAAAAACATTATCCCGACAATCACCAAAATCAAAGCCACCAATTTAAACAATAAATTCTTTTTATCCCATTCTTCCTTAATATACTTTGGCGCCAGCCAAGATATTAGTCCAGCCAAAATAAAAACCATTAGCGATTGCGTGGCCTCTTCGGTTACCACCACCAGCGAAACCGGGCCGGAAACCAAGGCCTTGGCGTGTAATAACGTCCCAACACGACTGGCGGCCATAATGCCAAATATTATCAAAAGTAACTTCCAAGTAAATACGCCCTTTAGATTGCCTTTCCAATTACGACGAAATTTACCAAAGACAAATAATAACAGAGAAAAACCCGTAATAAAAAAGGTTAAATAGACAAACACCAAATCATAAGAAATGAAATTGTTAACCACCAAATATCTGGTTACCACGTCATAAACCGCGTAAAAAACGCAAGACAGCATCGCCCAAACAAAAACCACAGAAAATTTTACTTTCCCACTGTTAAAATGCAAAGAAGAAAAAACCGCGCCGGCCAACAATAATCCAAAAGCCACTAATTGATAGGCAGTTAATTTTTCTCCAATAAAAAACCAGGAAAAAAGCAAAGTAAAAATTGAAAGAGAGTTAAACAAAATCATCAGACGAGTCACCTCTTCGCCAGACATCGCTTTTAAATAAAAAAAAGTGCCTACAAAAAAACCGAGTGTAGAAATAAACAGCCACAGCAATACATATAAACTTGGCACGTAAAAATTAACAAACGGCAAAATAACCAGGCCCACCGTGCCAGCCAAAAAACCTACCACAGTGTAAACATATGGATTGGTTATTCGATTACCAACTACATATTTGTCGCCTACGTTGACCAGCGCCCAAAGACAGGCGGCTGAAATTGCCAAAAAAATCCAGGTCATATAAAAATTTCTAATTCACCTAATAAAACTTGAAACTGGTACGGAACTATGATAACATAAATCTAACATAATCTCAATTTTATGATTTTACCCCCAAACTCAATTATTGCCTCCGGACCGGTGATAATAGAAAACGGTAAAGTGTTGTTGGACAAGGAAAAAAAGGACTATGGTATAACGCCATGGTTATTTCCAGGCGGTAAAGCGAACGATGATGAAACAGATTTAGAAGCCGTCTGCAGACGTGAAGTAATGGAGGAAATGGGTATTGAAGTTGAACTAATAAAACAATTACGAACAATTGAAAAAGAACAGAATGGCAAGAGATATGTTTTACATCATTTTCTGGCCAAACGCATCGGAGAAATCAAGCCAGGAAAAGATATTGTAGAATGGGCGTGGCATGATATAAATAATCTGCCGCCAGACTGCGCGCCAAACGTTTACGAAATAATTCGTGATATTCGCGGGGCGTAGCCCATTCGTGATATCCTAAAATGACACTATGAATAAACAATCTCTCTCACAATTTGACCCGCAAATCAAACAAGCAATAACTAACGAACTAAAACGCCAAGAGGAAGGGCTGGAGATGATACCATCCGAGAACTTTGTATCGCTCGCTGTGTTGGAGGCGTTAGGTTCAGTTTTGACAAATAAATACTCCGAGGGCTATCCGGGCAAAAGATATTATGGCGGTTGTGAAAATGTAGACATAGTAGAAAATCTAGCTATAGAACGAGCCAAAACACTATTCCATTGTGACCATGCCAATGTTCAACCATTATCTGGCAGTCCAATGAATCAGGCGGTTTATTTGGCATTTTGTAAACCAGGCGACACAATCATGGGCATGGATTTATCTCACGGCGGACACTTGACACACGGAGCACCTGTTAGCCACATGGGTAAATTATTTAATTTTGTCCGCTATAAAACCCACCCGGAAGACAAAGGCAGAATTGATTTTGAAGAACTACTCAGAGTGGCCAAAGAATCAAAACCAAAAATTCTGCTTTGTGGCTACACAAGTTATCCACGCGATTACGATTATGCTGATTTCAAGCGAGTGGCTGATGAGGTCGGAGCAATAACCATGGCTGACGTGGCGCACATTGGCGGTCTAATTGCCGGCGGCGCCATGCGCAATCCATTTGACTATGGTTTTGATATTGTTACCACTACCACGCACAAAACTATGCGCGGGCCACGCGGTGGATTAATTTTGTCCATGGGAAAAGTGAGTAATCCATTTAAAGAACCGGAAATGACCAAAGAAAACATACCCACTATCCTTGATCGCTCAGTTTTTCCTGGTCTGCAAGGCGGACCACACATGAGTACAATTGCCGGCATTGCTGTGGCGTTAAAAGAAGCCATGCAACCTGAATTTAAAGATTATGCCAACCAAGTTATCAAAAACTCAAAAAAACTCGCGGAAAAATTAATGGAAAAAGGAATAAAATTAGTCACCGACGGCACTGATAACCACATGATGGTTGCCAACACAATGGAAAGCATTGGTATGGACGGCTCGGTAGCGACAAAAACACTTGAAAAAGCCGGAATTACTATCAACAAACAAGTGATCCCAGATGATCCAAACCCGCCTTATAAACCAAGTGGTTTTCGCATCGGTACTCCGGCCTTAACTACTCGCGGAATGAAAGAAGCCGAGATGGAATTGATTGCCGGTTGGATCCATGAGGCACTAACTGACTGGCAGGATGAAACGAAGTTGGGGGAGATCAGAGGGAAAGTGGTTGAGTTGACGAAGAAGTTCCCTCTTTACCCAGAATTAGTATAAAAAATGACAAAAATTTTTTCCAAATATAAACTCAAGCCAATTAGAAGGATATTGCGTGGTCAGATGACAAAAAGTGAAGCAGTTTTGTGGAAAAAGATTAAAAACGATCAACTTGGATTTCATTTTCGTCGACAACACAGTATTCACAATTACGTAGTTGATTTTTACTGTCCAAAATTAAAATTGACAATAGAAATTGATGGGTGTACTCACGAAGATGAAAAAATCGGTGAAAACGACATAAAGAGACAAAGATATTTAGAAAGTATTGACATAAAGGTAATTAGATATAATTCAAATGATGTACTAAAACACTTAAAAGAAGTGCTGGAAAGTATATATAATTACTGCGAAGAGACAGCCAAACTGTCCTCCTCTTTCCAAGAGGAGGTGTCCTGAGCGAAGCGAAGGACGGAGGAGTTTGCCGGAGCTTTCAGACGCCTCGGCCAACTCCCTCCCCCCGCCTGAGGGCGGGGTACTCCCTCTTAGTAAGAGGGAGACAATACATGAGTATGTCCCAGACAATAAAATCAGAAATAGAAATGATCAAATACGGCAAAAAAATCGCCACTGACTTGCGTGGTGGCGATGTAATTTTGCTGTATGGCGAATTGGGATCTGGAAAGACAACGTTGACGAAAGGGATTGCGTTGGGGCTGGGAATTGAAAATAATATTGTTAGCCCCACTTTCACGTTGATGCAAGTGTACGACATTAAAGCATTAAAACATGAAAGCATTAAAACACTTGTCCACATTGACACATATAGACTAGAAGACGAAAAACAACTGCTGGAAATCGGCGCGCAGGATTATATCGGCGACCCGGAGACGGTTTGTGTGATTGAGTGGGCGGAGAAGGTTGAAAAGTTGATTAGTGACAAAAAGATTATAAAGATTAAAATAGAACACACAGATAGCGGAAGGGAAGTTATGATTAAAGGATTGCACTAATGGGCTGTAGCCCCACGAATATCACGAATTCAAATTTTCCCTCGCCTCCGCAGAGGAGAGGTAAAATTGAAGCATCAGCCCAATAGAGAAATCCCAGTTCCGCATTCGCAAAATTCGCACTCAAAAAAACGCCAGTCGATTAAAACGGGTAGGTCGGGCGCATCTGGTCTTTGCATGCTGTATGTATAATACCACTCATAATATCATCTTCAACATCTGAGACAGGGACAAATCCTAACTCTTCGATCCTATGACCCAAAAGGTCATCAAAGAACTTCTTATTTTCGCGATAAGTAATTAATGATTTCATGCTCGCAGAGTAATTAGGACCTTTGAGATAAATCATTTCTTTATGATTTTTTTCTATAAAATCTGCCAATTCAGCAATTTCAAACGGACGGATAATTAAATGCTTAATATCACCGCCACTTGATTTAAATAACAAGTCATTGCCACTCAGACGAAACTTATTCGCAGGCATTTGGTTCCAGATATCTCTTGATTGCGTAGAAACAAGAGAGTCATTTTTCATTATTTCAGACACCTCAACACTTGTAACGAAAGGAACAGCATTTCTGTGAATATAAGTCCTCAAATCCACCGTCTCTCGTCCTTGTTCTAACTGTTCTCTTCTTCGCGCGAGTTCCTCTTTAGTTTCTTGGGTGCCAATAATAACCGCGGCATTGTCTTCCCAACCCTCTCGATTTACCGCTTCATTGGCTCTCCTAAACTCTTCTGTTCCCGGTTTAGGAGAACTGTCTGGAACCAATGGTCTTTCAGCTGTCATATTTTTTAACTTTAATAAGTAAAACTCACCATCTATCATACCCCCCCCCCCGACGCCTTTTGTCAAATTAAAAAAGGGCGTGTTATCCACACCCCTGTTTTATTCGTGATATTCGTGGGTCCGCCGGCTGGCGGACCATTAGCGATATCCTATCTTCTCAACCGCATATCTAAACATCACCCTCGGCATTTTTTCAGCGTATTTATACAAAAAACTTCTCAAGACATTTTCATCTCGCTTCCCCACTTCCCGCAACATCCAACCAACTGCTTTGCGCATTAAATCATGTTTGTGAGACAAAAATATTTTTGCTAATTTTAGTGTATCTGTAAATTGTCCTTCATGTATAAAAGCATAAGTGGACACCATAGCGACGCGCTGGCTCCACAAATGATTGGTCCGCGCTAGTTTGTAAAGAATATCTCGCCGCTTATCCAACAAATAATTTCCCAAAATTTTATAACAAGACAAATCCACTAAATCCCAATTATTTACTCTGTCCAAATGTTTAAGATAAAACTGGACAATATTTTTTCTTGCGCTGAGCGAAGCTGAAGCGTCAATTTGATAAGTCAGAATAATCAAACCAGTCAATCGGTCTTCGTGATATGTACTCGCAAGCAACTTATCCACATCCACCAAATTGGCTAATTTATAGTACTTCTTGGCAATCTGCCTCTGTTCAGGCACTGTTACACACAACATTTTATCACCTTCGGCGTATTGCCCTTTGCCTGTACGAAAAAAGCTGGAGAGGACTTTAATCTTTTTTGGGTTGGCAAGTTTTCTTAATTCTTTTTTTATTTTGTTTACTATCATATACTTTGGATTTCACGAATGGGCGCGAGCCCCGCTAATAACACTAATCCATTCGCGATATTCGTGGGGCATCAGCCCATTCGTGCTATCCCTTTCGTAACGAATAAACACACCCACAATAATCCTGTCTATAAATCCCCTTTTCTTTAACTAACTGATTCGCCCTTTCTTGCCTTGACCGCCATAGCCCTGACGGGGCGAAGGCGGGACGGCCATCTTTTTTCCAATCTACAGAGTAAAATTTAATTTTGTGCGCTTTGGCAAATGCCTCGCCAATGGGATTGATAACATCAGCGCTTTTGTTGCGCCCCATAGTTAAACTAGTGCTAAAATAGTGAAAGCCATTTGTTTTCGCGTATTCTGCCGCTTTGGCTAAACGGAATTTAAAACAAAGTGAGCATCGCTCCTCGCCTTCTGGTTCTTCTTCATGTCCGCTAATTGCCTTGCACCACTTTTCCGCGTCATAATCCATATCAATCATTGGAATATTCCATTCCTCACACACCTGAATAACATATTTCTTGCGTTTTTCATACTCTTCCAGCGGAAAGATATTTGGATTATAAAAAAAGACCGTCAGATCAAACTTTTCTTTGAGCTCTTCAATCACCGCCACTGAACATGGCGCACAGCAGGTGTGAAGTAAAAATTTTAGTACCATAGAACACTGATTGAACGGATTAAACGGATTTTAACGGATCCGTGCGAATCAGTTCGATCCGTTGAATCCGTGTTCTATTTATATAATCCAGTTGAATAAATACCCAGTAAAAATAATCCCTAATCCAACCACACTCGCAAAGATAATAATCAGTTTCGTCTTCATCACGCGCTTCAAAATCATAAACTCTGGCAAAGAAAGCGCGGTAACGGCCATCATCAACGATAACGCCGTGCCCATGGCCACGCCTTTTTCTGTTAAAGCCGAAATAAGTGGTATCACGCCCGCGGCATTTGAGTATAATGGGATGCCAATTAATGTCGCAAGTGGCACAGCATACCATTTATCCGCGCCAGCATATTGAGCCAGCCAGTCAGCAGGCACATAGCCATGAATCCACGCGCCCAACCCAACGCCAATTAAAATATATGGCCAGACCTTTTTTACAATATTTTTTGTATATTTAAGGCCATAACGCAACCGGTCCGGCCATTTTAACTCAGGTGAATCTTTTTTGCAACCACAACTGGTCTTTTCACCCAAATCCATTAAAAGACCCTCTGCCTTAAACTTACCAATCACCCATCCGGCGAGCATCGCGATTACCAATCCACTAACAACATACATTCCAGCAACTTTTAAACCAAATAAACTAAACAATAACGCTAACGCGACTTCATTTATCATCGGCGAGGCGATTAAAAAAGTAAATGTAACGCCGAGTGGCACGCCGGTTTCAATAAAGCCCAAAAATAATGGCACGGCGCTACAAGAACAAAACGGTGTGATTACGCCAAATAATCCAGCCAACAAATGTCCCCAAAACGGATGCCGCTTGGCCAAAATTGCTTTAATTTTTTCTTTTGGCAAAAACGTGCGCAAGACAGAGACAATAAAAATTATTACAGACAATAAAATTAAAATCTTTATGACATCGTAAATGAAATAGCTAATAACTTCAAAAAGGCGTGTTTCTGGAGTGATGAAAAGAAGTTTTTGAGTGATTAAGTTAGCGAATGATTTAAGCATATATTAAATATTTTTAAAATCACCTTCCCCTCTCCTCGTAGGAGAGGGAGCGAGGGTGAGGTCTTATCGAGACCTTCTTAACCTGCAAGCGCCGTTGAGACCTCATCCCTGACCCTTCTCCTACGAGGAGAAGGGAAAATTAGGATTTAAATATTATTTCTCCACCATTCCTCAACAACTCGCGCACCGTCCTTATCATATCCATTCTTCCTAAAATACTCCAACTTTTTCAAATGCCACCGACCCCAGGCAAGTAAAGCGCGACGGCTCTTAATAGCCTCAAATTCCATATCAAAATCATGCCCCTCGCGTTTAAGGATAAACTTTTTGTCTAAATAACGATTAGATGACAGATCAAAATCAATCGGCGTGACAACGAACTTAATCCCGCGCAATAATTTGTCATACTTTTGACCATAACTTACAAGCCGACGAATCCGCGATGAACGTGTTTGCTCGCAAAAAACTATTACTTCTGCTTTTTTGATTTTATTTTTCTTTAAATATCCGACTGTATACAAAATATTCTCCAACCCGCAAACTGTCTTTGATATCAAAACATATTTCCACTTTTTCGTTTGTTTTTTAATCTCGCTTCGGCTCGCCAAACTTTTGAACAATTTTACCATCTCCAAAGCTTCAGTGCGTTTGTATGGTTTGAAACAGTCGGTTGGTCCGCCACAAAACAGAATGTCTACCTTCTCCCCTGCCGCAACATCAAAAATCCTATTAAACACGACTGATAAATACCGGCAATAATTGTCGTCTTTCATTATGTTTTTCGGAACTCCGTAACCGAAGATGGAAAATAATTTTTGCATATTATTTTTTAAAATAATCTTTATTTTTCAATTCCACTGGCAAATAATCCTGTTCCACCGGTCCAACAAAATTCGGATTATATTTATACCCTTTTCCATACCCAATCTCCTTCATCAACTTTGTCTCCGCATTGCGTAAATGAATTGGAACGCCGAGATGCGAGGTTGCTTTGGCATCGGCCGCGGCTTTGCCATAAGCGGTGTATAACAAATTGGATTTTTTGGATTTGGAGCAATAGACAACTGCTTGCGCGAGATGAACTGTGCATTCGGGCATGCCGATTTTGTGGCAGGCGTCATACGCGGCATTAGCTTGAATTAACGCCTCGCTGTTCGCCATGCCAATGTCTTCCGAAGCAAATCGTAGCACCCGACGCGCCACATACAACGGATCACAACCACCTTCCAGCATACGCGCCAACCAATATAGCGCCGCATTGGCATCACTGCCCCGCATTGACTTGTGCAAAGCAGAGATTAAATTATAAAACTCCTCGCCTCGTTTGTCAAAGATTAAGTGTGTTCTCTGTAATGCCTCTTTGATGTCTTCTGCCTTTATGGACTTTACAGACTTTAGGGACTTTATGGACTTAAATGCCAACTCCAACCCATTCAACGCCACCCTAGCGTCCCCACCGCTTAATTCTGCCAGCATTTCTATAACCTCTTTTTTAATTTCTATTTTATTTTTTCCAAACCCGCGTTCTTCGTCTTTGAGCGCGCCGTTGATAATTTTTACAATATCTTCATCGCTTAATTTCTTTAATATAAACACGCGCGAACGAGATAATAGTGGCCCTACAATTTCAAAAGACGGATTTTCAGTCGTAGCGCCGATTAAAATCAATTCTCCACGTTCAACGCATGGCAAAAGCGCGTCCTGTTGCGCTTTGTTCCAACGATGAATTTCATCTAAAAACAAAATTGTGCGTTGGCGCTCCAAACCATGTAGACGTTCCTTTGCCTCTTTGACTACTTTGCGCAATTCTTCTTTACCGCTATCCACGGCCGACAGAGTAACAAAGTGCGACTTGGTCTGTTCAGCGACAATTCTTGCCAAAGTTGTCTTCCCCACTCCCGGCGGGCCCCAAAAAATCAGAGATGACAACTCATCATTTTCTATTAACTTTCTTAACAACTTTCCTTTGCCCACAATTTCTTCCTGGCCAAAAAACTCGCTAAAATCGCGAGGCCGCATACGGTCAGCAAGCGGTTGTGTTATTTTCTGTTCCATAATTTATACAGATTGAAAGCCATTTTCGTCTTTACCACTTCCCACAAACTGACTTTCTCCAAGTCCTCCGGCGTAAGGTGTTTGGCGTTTTCTACCCACTCATTTACAATATCTTTAAGATTCTGAACAACGGTGTATTTTTTAATTTCCAAATTTGCCTCGTAATTATCATAAAAACTTGTCTGATCAAGATTGCTGGAGCCGACCATGGCCCAATTGTCATCTACAATCACGCCTTTGCCGTGCATCATTTCTTTGGTCAGGTGTATATTAACGCCGGATTTTTGCAATAATTTAAACCACGCGTAAGCGGCGTATGTAATGATACGAATGTCCGTGCGCAAAGGTAGTAACAAATCAATGCGCACTCCGCGTTTTTTCGCTTTCCACAACGCGTATAAAAATTTACGGTCAGGAAAATAGTAGGGAGAAAACAAAATGACGCTCTCGCGCGCTTTGAGCAGTGCGTCAATATATTTTTTTCTCACTGTTGAACGTTGTGTGTCAGGTTCATCAATCACCAAATTCGCCTCATCACTTTTCAGCCGATATTGAAATTTCAAAAACTGTTTCACTTTTTGTTTGTCTCCTCCGCAAATGACATATGACTTAGCAAACGAGCGCAAAAGCGAATTAACAATCTTGCCTTCCACGCGCACTTGGATATCCAGCCACTCTTTCATTTCCTGGCTGACATTTACTCCGCCAATAAAACCGATTTGTTCGTCAACGATTAAAATTTTACGGTGCGTGCGAGAAATAAGTCGTCTCCACCAACCGCGGTATTTTTTGCTTCTTTCTGAAAAAAACTGCCAATCAACTCCAGCCAAACGCAATGACTCCACCCGTTTTTTTGACAGCCAAAAACTGCCAATAGCGTCAACTACTAGCTTCACGTCAACGCCTGACCTCGCTTTCTGCTCCAAAGCGTCAAAAAATGGCTTACCCGCCTCATCATCTAAAAAAATATACAACTCCCAAAAAACGCTCTTTTTCGCGCCCAATATTGCCCGCATCATCGCGTCCCAGGCCTCGTGGGAGGTGGAGTAGATTTTGTAGTTTGATTGAATGGACATGAATGTAGAATATAACAAAAAGAGTGCCAAGTCAAACGCCTGTCTTTGTCAATATAAAAAACCAGCCTTTCGGCTGGACTCCAACTAAAAACTCTTTATTCAAAACCAATATTACAATGCCAACTGTGGAAACGGCTCCATTGAAAAAATCTTTTTTGTGTCATCCTTTGACAACACTTTCTTATCTGCCAAAATATCAACAGTCGCCTTTAATTTGGTGTCTTCCTTGCGTATAAGCAAAGTCAAGTCACCACGCAGGTCAGCCAACTTGTCGTCTAAATATGACTTGGTCACCATCTGTGACTTAATCGTCGTGACATCACCTTCTAACTTTTTCAATCGCCCCTCTGTATTTTCGGCATAACCCGCCATTGCGTCTAAAACATCTTGAATTGTCGGTTCACTATTGTTAGACATAATTTAGATAACAAATTTTTAATACACATATTATACCAGTGCCGCAAAAACGTGTCAAATTATCGTGGTTCCTTTAAATTTTTTGCCTCCCAAAACATTCTTCACTTCCACCAAATTTTTTCCATTCACTATCTTCACTGTCAATTTATTTTTCTCCGCCAACCCACTAGCAATTGGATCAAACGGAACATTCGCGCCCGGTACCCACTTGTAACCGACAATATTTTTTCTAAAGTCCTTCCAACTTATTTTCTCTATTTTTTTCGCGTCTGAAAATTTATTTGGGTCTTTGTCAAACACATAATCAATGTTTGACAAGTTAATCACTTCTTTAGCGCCAAAGGTCTTGGCTAACAATACTGCCTCTTTATCGGTTGACGAACCGGGCTTCCAAGCGCCGGCAATAATAATGGGTTTTTCAGTCGTCAGTTTCTCAGTCGGATTTGTGACAATCGTTTTGTAAGCATAACTTCCAAACAATAATCTCACAAACTCGGCGTTAAACCAAGTAGAGGCGCAGCCAAGCCAGTCAAGTTTGGCGTCTGACAATCCAGCGACGGCGCGCGCCGCGTTTTGATATTGCCGGCAAGTTGCCCCACCGCCAATCACTAAAACAAATCTATCGCCAGCTTTGACGCGATTCAAAATCAAAGCGAAAAATTTCTTCAGAAACACTGTGTCAAATCCTGTCTTGGGAATAATAATTGAGCCGCCAACAGATAAAACTTTATAAGACATAATTTTATTAACCTCTTTTACGATTAAAAAAACATCTGGTCACGGGGGAGTGCAATTTTGTGTCTTGTCTCTTCTTAAATAATTCCGGTTGACCCTTTATCCACCGGCTTGGCGTGCGATACGCTGTTTTGCCTTTTTGTGATTTGCTAGATGAATAATTTTTCATATTATTTTTTTAATAATCCACTTACTAACCAACTAACTATTGATAAGATTAATGCTCCCCAAAATGCCGGCCAAAAACCAGCTACAAAAAAACCATCAACAAAACTCGCCACAAACCAAAATAGTAAAGCATTTATAACAAACGTAAACAGCCCGAGTGTTAAAATGTTTACCGGCAATGTTAGAATCACCAAAACTGGCTTTATGACTGCATTCACCAAACCCAAAATCAAAGCTGCAATTAAAGCCGCATACCAACCACTAACAGTGATACCTGGCAAATAATATGCCAACAGTAACAATGTCCCAGCATTAATTATCCAACGCAAAATCAATCTCATATGATTTATTTTACCTCACCCTTAATCCCTCTCCTTAAAAAGGAGAGGGGGTGATTGTAGGTGTACTATACCAAAAAATACCCTATTTTACAACCCTCACCTCGTCACCTATCTCTACCACCACATCTTTATCAATATCTGTTCGATAAATCGTTGAGCTAACATTTTCCAAACGCCGCAATGTTCTATACGAAGGATGACCATAGCTATTGCCAGCACCGACTGGAATGACAGAAATTTGAGGCGTCACAAGCTTCAAAAATGCGTCAGATGAAGAATGATAACTGCCATGATGTCCAACTTTTAACACATCCACATCTAAATCCGCGCCATATTTTTCTACAACATAATTTTCCTCTTCCTCGCCCGCGTCGCCAACAAATAAAATTTTCTTGTTTTTGTAAGTCAATTCAAAAATTATTGATGTATAATTTGACTGTGCGCCTTTTCCCGATTCCGGCACAGATGGATCGTTTTTAAGCGGATGATCTGGATACAAAAACTGAATAACTGAATTATTGATCGACAACTCTTGTTCACTATCAATCGTTTTCCACTCCGCCCCCTCATCCACAATCGCTTGTTTGAATGACCGCCACGCGCTGTCATAGTCCTTGTCAAAACCATTTGTAATGACATGTTTAACGTCAAACCGACGCAAAACATCTTCACACCCACCATAATGGTCCAAATCTGGGTGAGAGACAATTAAGTAATCTATTTGATTGTCATAAAATTTCATTACTCTACCAAGGGCAGACAAAATTCTGGAATCCTGCGAACAATCCACCAACACTTGCTCGCCATTTGTAAAATCAATCAACGACGCGTCGCCTTGACCAACATCTAAAAAAGTCACACGCAAGTCATTTGAGTCGTGGTTGGCGCTTTGCAAAACCGGCGCGGGCGAGGATTGAACAGTTGTTTCTCGTATTTGCCACCGAAGCGCTAAAACTCCAAGCAAACAACAGAAGATAATGATAAATGACCTCTTCATACTGTAAAATTTCCCTCTCCTGGCAGGAGAGGGTAGGGTGAGGTCTGGTCAAAAGAGTGCTAAACAGACCTCTCCCTCGCCCTCCCCTGCTGAAGGGGAGGGAAAATTAACTTATTTGGTAACAAGCAAAATCTGATTCACCCACACCTCTCCCTCTTTTACAAACACCTCTTTTTCAATTCCAAACGCCAAATCCTCCAACATCTTTCGCACTTTTTCCGGACGATGATAATATGATTCAATTTCAATTATCCCTTCTTTTGTTTTAATCTCCGGCGGACGTTTTTGGTTTATATTTGTCACCAAAAATTTTCCACCTAACCTCAAAATTCTGTAGACCTCATCAAAAAATCTTTTCAAGTCCTTCAAATGCACAATATGGAACGCCGAAACAATAATATCAAAACTATCATCCTCAAACGGCATACTCTCACAATCACCAACAACCAAATTAATTTCTGCTGAATTTCTTTTTAATTTCTTTTTAATTTCTTCCAACATTAATCCCGACATATCCAACGCAACCACATCAGCGCCTAACTTTGCTAAACGCAACGTAAGTCGTCCCGTCCCCGCCCCCACATCCAACACTTTTTTTCCTTTTAAATCTCCAAGTAAAGGCAATAGCTTGTCTTTTTCAAAACTGTCCAAATATGACTCTTTTTTGTCATAGTCAAAAGCCGCCAAATCATAGCCAGCTTTTGAGTTAAGGATTTTTGTTTTCATAATTTTACAACTTCGCTTCTCGCTACATAGTATATCATAAAAACATACATCGCAAACATCAACCACGCCGGAATGGTTAAATCAACAGCGGCAAAAAAAAGCGAACCAAACCATTTTACTATCTCAATTACATAATTCAAACCCAACAACGCAAGCCACGAAATTAGTTTACCGAGTGGATAAAAAATAAAACTAGCCATGACAGCCAGAAAACCCGCAAGCATGATATATGGAATGGTCCAGAGAATTAGAATGTTCACAATTGGCGCAACGATTGAAAGGCGGCCGAATTGATACAATATAAGCGGAAGAGTCGCGATGATAGCAGAGAGTGTTGCAACAAACGTCTCCATGACTGCCGACCTAAAACGAAATAGATTGCCGCGTCGCTCGTTCCCCCGCCCGCCACGACTGCCGTCGAGGCATGTCGGGCAGGTCGCTCCTCGCAATGACGGGTAGGCGCGATTAAGACGTTCCTCTATAATCGGCGACAGATAAACCAAACCAAGAGTTGCTACAAACGAGAGCTGGAAACCTGCGTCCCAGACCAAAACAAGCGGATTTTGCAAACACATTAATACAGCCGTAAAGACAAGCACTCGGCCGGCTTGAGACATTCGTCCAATCTGTTTGGCGAAAAGCACTATTAAACCCATTATACCAGCACGGACAACTGACGCACCCGCGCCAGTGAAAATGACGAATAGAACAATTCCTGTACCCACTAACCAAAACGCCTTTTTTCGCGGAATATATAATTGAACACAAATTGTACACAATACCATTGCGATGATGCTAATGTTATATCCAGAAATGGCCACGATATGTGTCACGCCCGTGCGATTAAATAAATCATTCAAATCCCCCAACCCACCGCGATAACCATATAATAATCCAGCCATAAAGCTGGCCTGCGGTTCGTGCCAAAGACGATTCACTCTCTCGGCCACAATGTGTTTTAATGCCAAAATTTTCGCCATTAAAAAGTTGCCCTTTCCGCTTCCAATCCTATTTATATCTGGACGCTCACAAGACAAAAATGTCCCCTGTCTGGCATAGTACATTCCATCTGGCTTTTTTAGTTTGCAAGTAACCTGTAATTCGTCACCATAGTTATAACGAGGGTAGAGACCGGACTTGACCAAATTGCAAATTTCAGATTGCAAAATGCAAATTCTATAATTAACACCATCCACACGAACATCGGGCTCACTTGAAACAATGCCGGTGAAAGTTTGTTCACCCTCTTGAAGTGGCGTGGTTGGAAAAGCAAAAACATAACGAGCGAGGCCGACCACAAAACACAGAACACAAATAACAAAAAACACAACAACTTTATTGCGCCAGAAATAGATAAGAAGAGATATGGAGATAAAGAGAGATAGGTAAAGATAAAGTAAACCAGACTGTAATTGCATGATTGAGGCGATAAAAACGCCTGCCAAAAAACAAAAACAAAACGCTAAAAACGTTTTGCTTTTGGAATTTATTATTTGTTCCATAGGTTAATAGAACACAGATTACCAGGATTTCCAGGATTAACCATGATCTTACAAATTTTGATAATCATTTGTCCAAACTTTTCTCTTTACTGCGGGCTTTTTCCCAAAATTCAAAAGCAACCCGTACTCAATATCTGTCGCTCTCAAATAATTCAACAACTGTGCCTCATGTTCCTCACACAATGCTTCGGCCGCTTTAATTTCCAAAATCAAAACATTTTCCACAATTATATCAGCAACATAAAAGCCCACATCTGTATCTAGATAGTGGACTCGTGTCGGCACTTGACTTCTGCCATGCAAACCGTTTATTTTTAGGTCAATGATTAGTGAATTTTCATAAACCTTTTCCAAAAAACCATAACCTAATGTATTATAAACATTATAGTAAGACCGAATTACTTTTCCAGTAATAATGTTTAATTCCTCCTTCGTCATAATCCTGGTAAATCATGGTAATCCTGGAAATCTGTGTTCCATCAAACAACAATACTGACCAACTTCCCCTTTACATAAATAACTTTCTTTGGCTCTTTGCCCTCCAACCATTTCTGCACTTTTTCCGATCCTAAAGCTAGTTTTTTCACTTCTTCTTCGCCAATCTCCGCAGGCACTTCAAACGTATCGCGCAACTTGCCATTTATCTGCACAGCAATAGTGATTTTGTCTTCCTTGGCTAGTTCAGGATCATATTTCGGCCATTCTGCGAGAGTGATACTTGTCTTATTTCCAAGTTGGCTCCAGAGCTCTTCGGTGATGTGAGGAGCGAATGGAGAGAGTAATTGGAGACATATGACATATGACGTATGACTTATGACTTCCAATTTTGTCATTTCATTAACTAAGATCATCAACTGTGAAATCGCTGTATTAAATCGCAGGCCGTCTATGTCTTCGGTGACTTTTTTGATGGTTTGGTGCAAGATGGCTGTCAGGTTGTCATTCCGAGCGGCAGCCGAGGAATCCCTTTTCTGTGCTTCTGAAAGGGATCCCTCCACTCGTCTCACTTCGCGAGTCTCGGTCGGGATGACACGGTTGGCCAACGACCACACCCTTTCCAAAAATCGTTTCATCCCCACCAATCCCTGCATACTCCAAGCACACGGCTGATCAAACGGTCCCATAAACATTTCGTACAACCGCATGGCGTCAGCGCCAAATTCTGCCACCACATCATCAGGATTAATCACATTCCCCCACCTTTTGCTCATCTTGCGTCCGTCTTCGGCCAAAATTAACCCAACATTCTGTAAACGAGTAAATGGCTCAATATTCCCCACCGCGCCAATGTCATACAAAAACTTGTGCCAAAATCGCGCGTAAATCAAATGCCGTGTCGCATGCTCTGCCCCGCCAACGTACAAATCAACAGGATTCCAGTAATTTATTTTCTGATTGACTGTCTTAATCCAGCTTTCCAAAAATTTAATTCTCTCTTCATCTTGAATACCAACTCTGTGTTCTGGTTCATGTTTTTGAACATACTTTAAATGCCATAAATTATACTCTGGAGACACCACTCTGTAACTAAATCCCCACAATTGCGCAATGGCCTGCTCTGAAAAATCCGCCTCTTTCATTGGTTGCCTGACTTTATTATAGCTTAAACTAAAAATACCCTTTTTATCTTTGTACACCGGAACAAACTCCACTCTCACGCCGTCTTTTTCAAACATTAAATTACCGCCCTTCTCTTCCGTCTGCGAATATCTTTGTTCTTTCAAATATTCCACTGCCTTAACCAAGTCATTTTCCCAAACCATAAGGCAAACAGTGCGTAGCGGTACCCACAAATCATGATTTATCCCGTTCAACATCAAGCGATTTCCACCCCAAGTCTTAATTCCCCTATTCTCCAAATCCATGTAAACTTTTTTGAACACATCAAAATATTGCTTATCTTTTTCTGTGGCCTCCATTGCCGGCTTATGAACAAATCCTGTGTTCAGTAAATTTTTATTATTATTTGGATCACAATATCTTAAATAATACCAGCATGAGCCCGCCCACTGCGGCATAGTATTTGTCTCCCTCTTCGCTGGCCCGCCGCACACCGGGCACTTGGTGTTAACCCACTTATCAATATTCGCCAATGGCGACTCACCAGTACCAGACGGTTCATAATGTTTAACTTTTGGAAGTTCGAGTGGAAGGTCTTTTTCTGGTACCGGGACCCAGCCACCACCCACTGATGAAAATTCTTTTAAAATTTCCGGAAAGTCCAAAATACCGGCACTTTTGTTGAAATGACCTCTATTTTGCAAAGTTACGATATCAGCCCTTAACTCCTCAAAATTATCCACAATTGTTGCAGGGATATATGGATCATTATCTGACAAATAAATCACTGTTTTATCAATTAATTTTTTGACCTTGCCCAAATTTTTATTCGCAAAATTAAATGCCTTAACACAACTTATGCTTTTTTCGTCACAACCAGCATTTTTTAAATTCTGCCAATTTTCCTCTGTCATTTTACCACCATTAGGCCCAACCAAAATCAATTTTTTTACTTTAACTGGCGCCTGTAGTACATATTGACAGGCCGCATTACAACCCATGCTGTGGCCTACAACATATAAATCATCATTTTTATCTATTTTTAATTTCTTTAACTCTTCCAACCATTTTTCCATGTCTGGATAGGTACTATTGGGTAAATTAGGAACGACCAGTTCAAATCCGCGTTTTTCCATCTCCATACGAAACCACGGTACCCAATTTTCATCCTGACTGCCACAAATCCCGTAAATATACAAAATCTTTGGCTTTTTTCCAGCACACTTCTCACACCTCACTAGCGGAATCGGCTCGCCCCAGTAGCGTTGGCGAGAAAACACCCAATCGCGGAGTTTGTAATTGATGGTTTTTTTGCCGTTAATAAATTTAATAATCTCATCTTTGGCTTTTTCACTGTCCATGCCATCAAACTTACCCGAGTTTGCTAAAAGCCCGTTGCCGGTATAGACACCTGTTTGAAAAATATTTATTGTGAGTTTATGGGACTCGGCTGTTAGAAACATTTGCAATTCATCCAACGTCA
>Ga0208373_1002331_pt1 | contig 21434 bp, 29 predicted proteins | sample RifOxyC2_FD_184036 | JGI IMG/M metagenome (GOLD analysis project Ga0208373, IMG submission 184036) | Soil microbial communities from Rifle, Colorado - Rifle Oxygen_injection C2 (SPAdes) | ecosystem: Environmental > Terrestrial > Deep subsurface > Rock core/Sediment | place: Rifle, Colorado... | reverse complement strand
TCCGCAAACAGCCGCCCAAAAAACGCACCTTTAATTCCAAATAAGTATGCTCCCAAAAATGATAAAGGGATCAAAAGAACCAAAACACGTACCATATTCAGTGTTGCCGCAGCAATGGGTCTATGCATACCTATTAAATAAAAACCTGAATAACGATGAACTTCTGCCATTCCATATCCAAATGAAACAATTCTAATATACATAACTAAGACCTTTATCACCTCAGGATCACTTGAAAATATTCTACCAAAGTAAGGAGCGATCATATAAAACACAACGGCAATTGAAAAACCATAATAGATAGCAAAAAGAATAGTAAATCTAGACACTTCTTTGATTCGATCCATTCGACCCGCACCATAATTCTGACTTACAAAAGGCATCAAAGACATACCAACTGTCATTGGGATCATAAATGCAAACATTTCGATGCGAACAGCAGCTCCAGTAGCACCAACAGCTGCAGATCCAAAGCCAGCAATGATCCGAGTGATCACTCCCTGAGATAATGGGACTAACATCATACTCAAAATGCTGGGAATACTTATATGAAGTATTTTCTTCCAGGAGATCATTATCAAACTTCTAGAATTTGATAAAAAACAAATCAGATTATGCCGATAATGCAAAATATATAAAGCAGCAACAAAAATAAAAAACTGGGAGATCACTGTTCCAAGTGCGGCACCACTAATACCCATTTTAGGAAATCCCAACAAACCAAAAATGAAAATAGGATCTAAGACCATATTAATCACGGCCCCTCCAAGCATCAAAAAACTTGCAGACTTTGAGTCTCCGGTAGAAATAATAATATCACCTGCCATCATTGGTATGATCATAAAGATCATTCCTAAATACAAGATTTTCATATATCCTTCTACTAATGGTAATATTTCTGGTCCCGCTCCTAAAAATCTAAATAATGGCTGGATCGTCATAATCCCAATAGTGGTGATAAAAATAACTATTATCGTAGCAAGAAAAAAAGCATGAGTTGTTAAAGATGCAGCCTTTTTTTCATCCTTTTGCCCTAAAGCATGCGAAATCAAAGTCATTGCACCTGTGCCTAATCCTCTTGCAACAAAGTTAAGGAACATAACAACAGGAAAAGTAAAAGCCATTGCAGCAAGAGCCCCTGTTCCTAATCTCGACACAAACCAAGTATCTGTAAGATGGTAAGCATTCATCGCAAAAGTACCCATAAGCATAGGGAAGGCCATTCTGAAGATAGTTATTTTCACACTATTTTTAACAAGTTTAACCATTTATTATCTCTTATTGTATTATAGGAATTATATCCCCAGAATTTATGTATTCTCTATACCCTGTAATCGCCACTTAGAACTAACACTATTTTGCCTTCTTTCTTAGAAATTTCGAAGCGCAAGAAAAAACACTTCCGAAAAACCGACCAATATCTTTTTCAATCATATAAAGCGACGGCATAAGAAAAAGGGTCAGCAAACTTGAGAACAGTAATCCATATGCAAGTGCCATTACTGTTGGGATCAGAATTCCCGCGTCCCCCCCCAACTCCATAAATGGTCGGGAACAAGGCTGCAACAGTTGTTACTGTTGTTAATATATCCGGGCGCGAAGCCGCGTAAACCAAATTTCTTGACCGATCTACTAAGAGTTTGTTCTTTCTTAGTTCAGGAAGTTTTTCTGTAATGATTTTCATATACGGATCAAAAGAAAGGATGCCTTGCTTTGATTCATTAATTTCGAGAATTTTATTTTCCTCATGGTTAGTTTCAAAAGATTTTCTTCTTGGGCGTCTAAACCAAAAACATTTACTCGGCCCGATGATAATACGAAAATGCTGGCAACGACCAAAAATATCAAATTATTTCTTTTTTTTTCTAACCATTGCTGTCTTCCTTTTTCGTTTTCTTAGAAACTTCCTTTCTCATTAAGGACAAGTGGCCCTCCAACAATTTTAAGAACTCATTAAAGGCCTCTTCAGGAATTAAACTAATCATCTTTTTCTGGTCTGGAGGACCGGAAATAATTACAACGCTGTCTCCAGGACTAATCTCTAACATTTTCCTGGCCTCTATTGGAATTACGATCTGTCCTTTTGTTCCCACCAACGCCTTTCCAAAGAACTTAGGTCCATTTTTCATTTTTTCTCTCCTCCGCTTTTTAGGTTTAACATGTATTCATTTTCATACTTGTATGATTCGAATGACTTATCATACAATACATTTTATGAAACACAAGAAAAAGCACAACCTTTTCATCCTGCACAATTAATGCCATGATCATATGCATCTCCCCAGCACAAAAATAGGTCACCTTTTTGTATCAAATAAATATCTGAGTAGTTTATTGTGTGGTTTATTGGGTAGTTTCTACAATCGATAGAAATATAACAAAAACTTTATTTAACAGGATGGAGGGCTGCTTTTTAGCTCCCCCAAGCCAACGCATTTATCAACTATTTGGTGAGTGAAAATTCAGGAAAAATATTGGTTTAATCCTAAAACAGAGCAATGATCCTCTAATTATATTCATCGCAGAATAATTTGATTATCTTTTAATTGAATAACGATTGTTTATTTCCCTCATAAATATCTTTATATTATTGAATTTTGATTTTTTTAAATATTCAAACATATCAATATCGCCCTTACTAAGAATATGCTTATCTAAATTATTGGTCATAACATCAGTAAACCAACTTTGGAGACTTTCTTCATAATAATGTCTCTCCCCGATCCATTAACTGAGCGAACACCTTTAGCTTTTGACATTGAAGTTCCTATCCATATTGCATACAATAAGTTACGGCAAGTGCAAATTCTTGAAGGGCCGGCGCCTTATGGTATTTCCACCGAAAATCGCATAACTAAAAGAATTTTGCAACAAGGCGCTAAACAATATTGTTTAACGCCAAAAGGAAATGCTACGCTTCAGAGCATTTCCGCGGCAATCCCTAAGAAAACAAAAATAAATCCGATTGAAACAGCCCTCATGTATAAAAAAACATACCAAAGCCTTCCCAACCCGACTATCCGGGAAACAGCGCAAATCCTCGGAGTTTCAAAAGGACGTGTTCATCAAATGTTAAATTTGCTGAAACTTGATGAAAGGATTTTAGAGTATTTGCTTCACAAAAATACAGGAGAGAATTACACGGAAAGACAACTGCGAAGTTTGCTTCATTTACCGATTGAGGATCAATTTAAATCTATTGAAAAATATCATATGTCTAAACAAGCTGAATTCTCAGCTTCTTCCCTAAAGCAATTGCGGCTTTCTCTAAAGTTAAAAGAGTAACGGATCTATTCTCAGGATCAAGCAATCGATCTAACTGCATACGACTTTTCATATGCATACGCTCTGTCATTTCTTTTTTAGTTATGTTCTCTTTTTTCATTGCTGCTTCAATCTGAAATGCAATAATTCTCTTTACCGCTGCTGCCTGAGATTCTTCTAAAATACCTTCATCCTTTAAAAAATCATCAAAATTACTTCCAATATGTTTATTTTTGTTAATCATCATTTACCTCCCTTAACTTCCTTCATTCGGCATCTAGCCGTATCTAAATCTTGCTTTACTATCTTCTGAGTTTTCTTAATAAATCCATGCAATAAAACAATATGATCATCAGTCATTGTAAATATTACTCTTGAAATTTTATTTTCTAATTTCGTTCTTACTTCCCAAAGACCTGATTCTAATTTTTCAACCAATGGCATTCCTAACGGCCAACCAAATTGAACTGTTTTAACATCCTCTCCAATTATTTTCTTTTCCTTCTTCGTCAAGGACATTAACCATTCTCTAACAGGTTCATTTCCTGATTCCGTGCTATAAAACACTATTGGTAAAGGTCTATCTGGTTTCATCTAATTAAAGTGTACCATTATTGGTACTTTTGTCAAATTGTTAAATTTTATATTTGAAAGTAAATTTATTATATCATAATTGCTTTTAAGTTATATTTGATTTTAGAAAAATTAATATTACTGTTTCACGACGGATAAAGGTTTATAAATCTTCTTTAAACATTACTCGCGATTGTTGTTCTCTAAGTTATTGCAACAAAAAGTGCCATCACAACCTGTTGAAATACAACATGTTATAACGACTCTTGAAAAAACTCCCCACGTGTGACGCAAGGCGTAATCGGAACGCCCTTGGTGTGCCTGATAATTTCCCGCCCACTTTGGACGCTAGAAGCACCTCAAATCCCGACGATATTGTTAACCATCGTCTGGTTAATCAAATCAACCAACGCCTGAGCATCAAACGGTTTTTGTAGAAAACCTATCGCCCCTGCCTTTAAAGCAGTATCCCTGAGTCCATCTTTTTTATCAGCAGAAACCATAATGACTGGGCGTTTAGATCCGGATTTAATAAGCCGCTTCATTGTTCCCCACCCATCCAGTCCCTGCATGTGAATGTCCAGAATCAGACAACCCTTCATACTATTCGGAACAGCGACAAAATAATCCTCTGCTGAAAGGAACGTGCTTACCGTAAATCCATAGGTCATTAACAAGCATTTAAGCGAACGGCATACTGCCTCATCGTCATCCACAATAAAAACTTGTTTTTTGTCTATAGGCACTTGCTTCCCTTACTTTTGCTGTATCACGGGAATTGTGAAATAAAAAGTTATGCCGCGATCAGAATTATTTTTCATCTCTATTCGCCCGCCATGCGCCTCAACAATGGAACGGCTGATACACAGCCCCATTCCCAACCCATCCGGCTTGCTGGTAAAGAATGAAGAAAAAAGCTTGGGTATGTTTTCTTTAGAAATCCCGCATCCGGAATCCATCACCTCCACAACAATCGTATCGGCATCTTTTCGCGATGTGCGAATCAATACCGAACGGGCACCTCGACGACTCTTAAGGGCATCAAAACTGTTACTGATAAGATTCATGAGAACCTGTTGCATCTGTATCTGATCGCCGTAAACAAATGGAAGATTACTCTCGAGTTCGACTTTTAAGACATCCTTCCTTAAAGTGGCGTCCGTAATAACAAGATCAACAGTCGCCTTAACAAGGGCGTTGATATCGAGCGGTTTTATTTTAGGCTCACTCTTCTTTAAAATGCCACGCAACTGTTGGACGATCGCTACCGCCCGCTGATTGTCATGAATGATATGCCTCAAGATTTCTTGAAGTTCAGGTTCTCTTCCTTCAAACAGGCGCTGAACAGCTTGAGCATAAGAGAGAGTGGCCGTTAAAGGTTGGCTGATCTCATGCGCCAATGACGCGGTAAACTCCGCAAGCTTGCCCACCCGGGTGGCGTGCAAGATCTCCTCGCGTTGTTTGGTAATCTTAAGTTCTGCGTTTTTTCGTTCAGTTAAGTCTGTTACGACCATGCATATGCCTTCATCCTCAAGTTTCATAGGACTGCATGACACCGCGACAGGAAAGAGCTTTTTGTTATCTTTCTTAAGATGAATTTCATCCTGGGTGGTTTGATCTTTACTTTTGCGCAAAATCGACTTGAGTCTTGAAATATCATCCGTCCCGACAAAATCAAAGATAGATCCGCCAATAATCCTTTCTATTGGAACACCAAGCGCCTTCGCCAGCGAGTTGTTGCAATACATCACTATCCCCTTAGGTGTGAGAGTACCCGCCCCCTCATTCATGTTCTCAACAAAAACACGATAAGCATGATCCGCCCCTTTTAGAATAAAGATCTTTTCATCATTGGTAACAAGCGCATCCACAGCTCCGCTCTTGATCGCGGTCAATAACTCTTCGGCTTCAGCGAGTCGCGACTTCAGATGCGTATTTTCCTTTAGAAGATTCTTTGGCTCTTTCATCTGTCCTTTTATGTCTTATCTTGCGACAGGATCAATCCCCGGCTTATCAAGGAATCGTAAATCCAGACCAACAAGTAATTTATTGGTATCCGACATGTCCCCCACGAATCTGCGCAATGGTAAAGGCAACTCTTTGATAAGCGTTGGTGCCGCTAGTATCTGGCCGTTCTTGGCTAGAATAGGATTCTGATAAATATCATTGATCGTTAGCTGACACTGTCCCGGCAAGTGTTCATCGCATATCTTCCGTATATTCTTAATCGCTTTTTGAGATCGCGGAGATAATCCCGCCACATAAAGGCGAAGGACATATTTATTGGGTTTTGATGTTTTAGGCGCTCTTTTTACTTTGACCATATATCATCCTTTCCCGACTAAATCCAGCCCCACCAAAACTCTCTCTTTGTTGGACAGGTCGCCGATGATCTTCTTTATGGGCTCAGGCAATCTTCTCACGAGCGTCGGAATGGCCACGATCTGGTCGCCTTTGGCAAGCTTGGGGTTCTTAAGAAGGTCTATCACCTTGATAGAGTATTGCCCTTTCAGATGTTCATTGCAGATCATCTTAAGGTTAGCGAATGCCTCTAATGATTTAGGTGTTGCTCCCGCAACATATAATTTAAGCTCGTAAGGTATCTTTTTCATTGTACATTCTCCTTCAGGCCGGGAATCTCTTTTATCTCGAGCCCGTTATTGGTGATCATGAGATCCTTGGTTTCATGGGTGTGTTTCATGCCTCGGGACTTGATAATAGTTATCCTTCTCATCCTTTTATAGCCTTGTGACTCCATCGAAAGCCTCATCCATGTATCGCAAAGAGATGAAATTCCTATTTCTGTCTCTTCGCTCTTAGCACCCACTAAGGTGAGGTCTGTCGCGAGAACAGTTATTCCTTCATTCTTCAAAAAATCGAGAAGGCGCGCCATCATCGCCTTAGTCTCATTCGCCATCCCGGAACCTATCATAGTTGTGAGAGGGTCGATAACAACGACCTCTGGCTTAAACTCTTTGACAGCATTATGCGCCATGACCAAGTGCATCTCCAAGCCGCAAAGAGTCGCCCTGTTGGCGGCAATCTTTAAGAGACCTTTACCTATCCAGTTTTTAAGGTTTATACCTATACTCCTCATATTTCTGGATAGCTGGTCTTCAGACTCTTCAAACGCAAAATATAGAGCGCGTTTGCCCTCACGGCATACGGAATCTACAAACTGCGCGCCAAAACTTGTCTTACCACTTCCAGCTGACCCGGATACGAGGATCGCGCTTCCCCTGAAGTAGCCTTTATTACCAAACATCTCATCAAGGCTCTTAACACCGGACGATATCCGCTGTGAACTCACACGGCCCAATAAAAGTAACGATGTCATGGGGAATACGGAGATACCGTTATCGCCTATGAGGAACGGGAATTCATTGGTCCCGTGCTTTGAACCTCGGTATTTAATTATCTTAAGTCGTCTGGTCGATATCTGTTCGGTTACTCTGTGATCAAGAAATATGACGCAATCAGCGACATATTCCTCTAGTCCATGCTTTGTAAGAAGCGTCTCACCCTTTTCGCCGGTAATTACAGCCGTGACCCCTTTATCTTTAAGCCAACGAAAGAGCCGTCTTAATTCCGCGCGAAGGATCGACTCATTTGAAAAACCTGAAAACAGGGCTTCGATAGTATCGAGCACAACTCTTTTCGCGCCTATCGAATCGATCGCGGCAGACAATCTGACAAAGAGCCCCTCGAGATCATATTCGCCTGTTTCCTCAATCTCGCTTCTCTCGATGTAAACGTAGTCGATAGCGAGCTTTTTATGTTTTATAAGCGCCTTCAGATCGAATCCGAGTGAGGCAAAGTTTTCTACCAAGTCCTGTTCTTTCTCCTCAAAAGCTATAAAAACGCCGGGCTCGTTATATTGCACGGCGCCCCGGCAAAGAAACTCCATGGCCAAAAGCGTCTTACCACAGCCGGGCCCTCCGCATATTAAAGTTGGACGCCCTTTAGGCAGACCACCGAATGTGATCTCATCCAAACCCTGAATGCCGCTTAGGACTTTCGGCAGTTCCGGCATTCCTGAGCTCATTACATTCTTTGACTTAGCCATATACCTCACCTTTCCTTAATAACAATAATGCCTTCGCGAGTCTTAATCGAAGGCATTATTTGTTTTTCAATTTATTATTAATATAGGAATTTATATCTTCTTTTCGAATCCTGTATCCGCCGCGACGCCCCTCTCCATATGCCCTCAGCTTCTTCAGTCGAATAAGCTGACGGATATACGCTTCCCCGACCTTTAAATACTCTGCCGCTTCTTTTGTTTTAAGAATATCATCCATAAATAAAATTTTTATCAAACGTACCTATTCGCTACTAATAGAATCTAATGTAATTTGATATAATTTTATCAATCCATTGAAAATTGGTCAATTGTACCTAGGTATAATAGAGCATGTTTAATTCTAGAAAGAAATAAAGCATCCCGCTAGAAGGTGGAACCCAGTGCTTTGACCTTCAGGCTGTCGAGTCCCCAAGGATTAGCTTTTGGACCACACAATAAACCTATCCACCAGATAACTCCCGAAAAAGACAATTTGTCTCTCATTTATTCCTAGTAACTGCCCAATTCCAGCACCGAATATTCGCATATAAAAACGCGCTCAAACTGATGAAATCAGAGATAAAGAGATGCTCATCCGAACCAAGTGGGCCTTATGGGGTATCTCTGTTTGGGGTATTAATGACTTTGGCGGGGATTACTGCGGTTTTTTCGACGAGAAACGCGTATTCGTAGAAAAGGCCCACCAGAATTCTCTGATGGGCCTATCTAAATGGCTCACCCGCGAAGACTCATACCTCGGACACAACCACTGCCATAATTGTATCTCTAATTGTAAACTATTCTGAATATTGAACTTATTATAAAATTTTAAAAATAGAGATACTTTTCGTGTTAATACAAATGGGGTGCCCTGAATGACTTTAGCGGATGTTTTCAAGAACCCACTGGTAAAAGCGAGTCGTTAGTTTAACCATTTCATTTGCATCCGATTGTCTTGCGCTACGGCTCTCGTACTGGACCATATTCTTACGCGCAATGACTTTACGCAATTGTTTGGCCTTTTCTTCAGATCCGTCCAAGTTCACTAAGGAAACCAGCTCACACACATCAAAGTGATCCTGGGAAATCGACCGCACGCCACTATGATGAACACAAACGGCATCCGCGGACGAAATCGCGCACTGCACGGCAAGTGTTGCCGCGGCGTTCCAGTTTTCCGCATTAAAAGCCAGAAGCATTTGGTCATAATTGTCCGCGGCTTTTTTCAAATAATCCTTAGCTGCAGAACGGCTTTCCTGTCGTACTTTTGTTTCTTTAGATGTCATATCAAATCTCCAAGGGTTCTTTCCCATATAAAACAGAATACGCCTTCATAAGCATTGAAATAGGCGGACTATTTCTTTTTAACATCCGGCTAAACTCTTCCGAGGTCTTGATGTACGGGTCTAATCGAATTCCAAAATAAGCAGCGAAATCCGCAGCAATCGGCCCCAAAAAAGCATCTTTGACTTTTCCTATATCATTTTTTACGATGACCGCTATATCCAAGTCGCTTCCGGACTTGGCACTCCCTTGTTGGACGCTTCCATAAAGTATTACGGATACGACCAACGGGATGACGTCTGCCTCCTTCATACCTTGAACGATCCTCTCTTTGGCGTCTTTCTTCCAGTTACCCTCTGTCTTGAACATCGGCAGAATGACTTTCTGAACAATCCGGTCTTTACGGTTTAAGGCATAGACATGCTGATTCCCAAACAACTCCATCGTGACGATACCCGCGGCATGTAATGCTTTCAAAGAATCATGTGTTGAAGGTATAGAAAATCCGGCAGCACGCGCGATTTCACTGCCACCCATCCGCCGGTCAGCCCCAGAAGACAAAACTCGCAATATAGCGACTTTGGTCTGGGAATCCAAAATTTTCTCTAAAGGACGGATATTTGTCATTAGGCATTCCTTACGTTCGTTAGTTTTACCTAACGATAAGCATACCATATCTCTTTTGATTGTCAATGGCTAAAATTTTATAAATCAGACGACATTTTGTGAAAAAGAGAGCATATATTTTTTAGATTTAATGGGTTTTCTCTGTTTTTCTCTCTTTATTTCCTAGTAACTGCCCATTATAGGGTAGTAATATCGACGATAAAAGGCGTTACTAAAAAATGGCCTAAACTGATGAAATTAGAGATAAAGGGATACTTATGCGGCCTAAGTGGGCCTTATGGGGTATCCTCCCCGATCCATTAATTGAGCGAACACCTTTAGTCTTCGGCATCGAAGTGCCTATCCATATTGCATACAATAATTTCCACCGATAAACGCATAACTAAAAGAATTTTGCAACACCATAAACCTAAAATAATAAAAGTAAATCCGATCGAAACAGCGCTCATGTATAAGAAAACATACCAAAGCCTTGCCAATCCGACTATCCGAGAAACAGCTAAAATTCTCGGCGTATCCAACGGCCGCGTTCATCAAATGCTAAATCTGCTGAAACTTGATGAAAGGATTTTAGAGTATTTACTTCACAAAAAAACTGGAGAGAATTACACGGAAAGGCAATTACGAGGATTGCTACATTTACCGATTGAGGATCAATTTAAGGCGATTGAGAAGTACCATTTATCTAAACAAAATGAATTTTCGCCTAAATCCCTCAAACGTTTACGGCTTTCATTTAAACCAAAGATTTAAAAATAATGTCAGGCTAAAACCGTAACCTTATCTAGTTCAAGATACGGTGTGCCTAGAAACTCCCATTAGCCGTGCGTTAGCCGAAAAATAATATGCTTAACTACTAAACTCTTTTTTTCCATTCAGCACACTCTGTTTTTTCTCGGAATATATGCTCACTTTTTACATAACCTGTCTGGTCGGCATAATCACCTATTTTCTTTGCCAGACGTCCATGAACTATTTTAAATGGATCAGAGTGACGATAAGCATATAGAGCTTCTACATATTCAGGTTGATTCTCCCACGCTAGTTCACTAATAAATTGGTGACTATTAAAAGTGTCATCCATTTTTTCAATTACGCTCGGATACTTTTCAAATAAATTTGATAAGTCATGTTCAGCCATTTTTTCGATCCTTTTAGATTGATTTTTCTAATCTAGTTTAAAGAATATATGCCAACTTCCTATGTCCAACAATAGCTTTCTCAACTCAATTTCAGAGAGATTTAATTTCCTTGGTTTTGACTTTGCCTTTTTAACTACATAAACACCTGCCCCAACAGCTAATAATGGCACACAGCCTTGACAAGTGAAAGAAGCTATAATTAAAATGATAAAAATATTTTTTTCATAAAACAAACAAATCTTTAATCTACTTGATGGGCAGTTAGAAATAGGGATTTTTCTAAAGCATTAAAAAAATCCTGATATGTTTCAGCATCATCTACCTGTTTGATGCCATATTGAGCACTAGCCCTAACCAACAATTGCGTTTCTCCTCTTGGTCTTACTGTTACACTCATCACTACACTTGCATACCCTAAAAATTTAGTTCCTGTTACTGAACCCAACATTAAATCCGCCTTATCAATTACAAAATCTAAGTCTTGCATAGTACTTATTACTGTTTGCATCATCAATTTCTTGTCACTCGAATCAAATGCTCGTGTCTGCATACTTCTTATTTGCACTTGACTCTCCGTCGCATCTAAAGCTTTCATCTGGGTTGACGCACAACCCGAAACAAATATAAATGTAGATAAAATTACGATTGTGAAATAAGCATTAAATTTTCTCATATTTTATTAGTCTCCAAGAAAATAGCTTTAGATAAGCTATCAAAAAACTTTTGATACAACTCTGGTTCACTCATAGTTTCTACCCTATTGACTTGACCACTGGCATTCCAAACAATCCTTTGGAATGTTATTCTTACAACAGTTTTGCCTCCTTCAAGACTCGCCCTGATGATAACTGACCCTTTAACCTCTTGAACTTTATCCACTGTTGCAGATGCATTTGAAGGAGTTCCGCTTAAAGCATTTAGAATATCAGCAAAACCAGCTAAAATTACTTGTCCCGCCTGTGTTGCATCAGCACTTTTTGTAGCAACTACCAAGCCTAATTCGGTCTCACTATCAGCTAAAGTAAAACCTAAATCCTGCAAAACACCCGCAGTAGACTGAATAATTAGCGTTTCATCCTCAGTGTCATACTGTCGTATCTGCAACTGACGTTTTTCAAGACTATCTTCTGATAGCTTCAGGAAGCCTGTTGGAATAGTAGCACAACCACTAAACGAGAAACTCATAACAATTAAAACCGCAACAAGTGTAATATGTTTAATTTTCATATTCTAAAACCTTGAAGTATGATAGGCAAAATCACGAACTTTACCATCATGGTCATATTTTATAATTACTGTTAATGTTCTTTGACTCTTTGAAGCTGCCCCAGAAGAACCTGAAGTCAAAAACTTTAATCCTGCTCCACTATCCGAATAAACTACATCCGTAGCTATCTTATCATAAATCCAAACTTCCCGTCTTTCCTCATCAGTACTAACAACATTAGGTGAGCCTAAAATTTGAGCAACATCGGCTGAAGACATCCCAACCTTTATTTCTTTTTGAACCGTACCGACAGTAAGTCTATCTCCTGTATCATCTCTCACTTGCCCCCTATGGTAAGAAGCCGAAGCACAACCAGTCAAAACAACCGCCATAGCAACAATTACTAAGTATTTGTACATTTTATCCTCCTATTTAAAAATAATATTTTAACTTATTATAAGTATTAACGTTAGAACAAACAAGCTAAAATAACCAACAAAAATAGCTATTCTTATAGTGAATTTGTAAATTCGATTCGTTGTGGTAAGTCGGTCATAGCATAATGAACAAATTGTTGCCCTAACTCTGTCAGTTCATAAAGTTCTTCTTCATCAAAAACTGATTTCATGACTTTTGAGCCATATCCTCCCTTTGGACGACTTTTCTGAGGTGTTTTAGCAATAAAATTGCCATCATAATCCTTTTCTCTATGTTGTCTAATTATACTACCCATGCTCAAATCTCTAAAAAGCAGTTTATACAAATCAGCATCCGCAGAATCTTCTCGAACTTCTGCTTTGCCAATTTTCTTCCAAATTTGACCTCGACTTATGCCGTTGCTATTATAGATAGCTCCAATAACCTGAAAATGCAATTCAGAATACTGATTAATCCAATCTATAAACAAACGAATCACATCATCACTTGAAATATCTGTGCACGCTGCGTTAGAAAGTATATTTCTAATTAACACTCTTTTCAACTCACTTTCAGCCCCTGACCATTCACGGAAAGTTTTCCTTACCAAAGATTGGTATTCTTTACTTTCCAATCTTTTAGATATTTTTTCATCTTGCAAATCAAGTCGGGACATTATTTCAATCATTGTTACTTCTTTTTCCCTCAATTCATCAGCTAACATTTTTATCCAATACTCCAAAAATCTGTTTATCTTCTCTTGCTCTTTTTCAGACCAAGCGCTAGCAATTGCGGAAAAAACACCTCCAGCAACAGGAACTCCACTAGCGACCTGAAGCCCAGTCCTAACGAGTTTGCTTGTTTTACTACTATCAGGATGCTCTAATTCTCGACTCATATAATTATTTTCTCTGTTTTATTGCTTTAACTTTATTTTGTTGAATTTCAAGAAGCTCGGTCTTAAACTCATCAATAAGTGCTAATCTCATATCTTTAATTTGGGGGGCAATATGATTTATAATGTTTTTTGCAATTAACTGCTCTTCTTTTGTAGAAATTCTCAAATTCTCAATATAAAAACATCCTAAATGGATAGCCAATAACAATCTTTTGTCTTTTGGGTTAAATTTATGTACTAACTCACTGGCTGATTTTAAGCAGCCAGATTCAATCAATCCACATATAATCCAAAACTCAACTATATCCCTCCGTTCTGCATAAAGGTCTTCGCCTATAATTTCCTTAATAATTTCAGCACCCTTATTTTCTAATAAGTCACCCGCCACAGCATCTCTGCCAAAAAGATAATATAGAATAAAAGTAGTAATAGGAAATTGGCGAACTGTTTTATCATTGATATCAAAGGTATCTTTGACTGCTGACAATCCACGAACGACCCATTTATAAATCTCTAATCTTTTTACTAGTGTCAAAAGATAACATGCCTGCAAAGATAAACCCACAGTTACTGCAGCTTGAAAAACTTCATTCGGTTTCAAAGTTGTCAACTCCGATATAGATTTATCTAATATTTTACTTTTATCATCAGGATGTTCTCCGAAATAAAATATTAATGCTCTTTGCCACCATTGGTCTATAATCAACTCGGGTATCACCTCAGGAGAAACAATACCTCTCCCCGCAAAAAATTCCTGTAGCAATAAATGTCTAAACTCGATTTTATTATCAATATGCCTAAAGAGTCCAGAACGATAAATTGATTCCTCTATTAGCAAATCTATTTCTTCTTCTTTTTTTCCGATTATTTCAAGCTCTTGTATAAATAGACTTTTACATTCCTCATCAGTTATTGAAGTTATTCTACGTCTATGCATTTCATACGCTAATTTCTGCAGCAAAAAGTCTTTCATAGGAGCTTGGTATTGTTGACTCAGACCTTTTTGCATATCCCAGCGTCCTAGCATCATTTCAGTATATTTTTTAAACAACTCTGTAATATTTGCAGGTATATCTTTCCGTGAAAAATCAGAAGTTGCAACAAAAATTGTTACCAATAGGGGGTTTAAATCTACACCATGGACACCCTCTAATCGCCTTATAAATTCTTGCATTCTTTCTTTTGATAAAGATTTCCCACCTATTAACCTTTCGACCATTTTTTTTGCTTGAGTTAAATCAAATTTAGAAATTCTAAAATCTTTATATTTTGACAACTCATCCATTTCCTTCAAATAAGTATAATCTCGAGAAGTTAGGATGACTTTACATCTTGGATAATCAATCATAAATTTATCAATGAGATTTAAAACATTTCTTCGTTCATCCTTATTCGCAACTTCATCAAGGGCATCAACTAAAACAATTATTCTCCCTTCTTGTAAATCTTCATCAGAAAAACAGTGCTTTTGAGTTCCTGATATTTTTTGTGTTTCTGCTACACAAGTCTCTAGCAAACTGCAAGTAGATTCACTTAAATCTATTGCCCTAAATGATACGGGTATTATTATTTTAGTATCCTTTGAAATTTCTTGTTCACAAAGAACATATGCAATCCTTTTGAGAACAGTTGATTTCCCAGATCCAGCATCTCCGAGAACCATTAAGAACCTTTCTTTTTCTTTTATTAAAGCTTCCGCAGGCAGAGATTCTAGATAAGGTTCCCTAATAGCCTTCCCCTTATATTTCTTTATTCTGAATGTTTCAAAAGTTAATTTTAAAGACACATAAATTTCATTCGATACAGCAGTTGCTTTTTTACTAAAAGAAATAGAATCAGAAAATACTTTGTTTTCCTGAAACTGAGACAAATCTTTTTTTAAATTTTTTAAATATGGCATTTTCTGGGCATCAATACCACACCAAAGTTCAGGATATAAGTCATCAATCATCGGTATCAGGTCATCACTGTCAAAGAATTTAATATTGGGACTGTTGACCTCTTCGCAAATAAATGTTCTAGCTTTGTCATTAATTTTGCCACTAGTACACAGCATAGCGAAATCTGGATAAATTTTTTGTTTAGTTGCAACATACTTAATCTTACTAGCTAAAGCTGTTTTTAATTGAGTAACGATTGTTAGAATATTCTGACTTGTATTACTCGATTTATTAATATTTCCCTTTTTAGTCTGAACTACATAAACAATTTTCTGATTTAGTTTATTAGTCTCTGAAAAAATACAATCCTTTCCATCTTCATCAACTCCGCAATAATCACTCCCATCAGCAAATCCTGCACGATGAAATACAGGACGAACCACTCTATCTCTGAATTCATCTTCAGACATTGCTTGCAAAAATTGCATTTTTTTAAATCTAGAAATAAGTTTTGGGTCAAAAGACATTTCTAATACCTCTCATAAAAATTGTTAATTTAAAATTAATTATCAAAACTCACGAAATAAAGAGAATGAAAAAGAAAACCACCGATTAACATTCGATCAAATAAATGCGTTCTATTTATTTAAACATAACCATAATTAAAATCAGGCTCTGGCAAAGGTATGTTCAATAAAATTTTAATTATTGTAACAACAGTTCTGGGATCTTTACAAATGCCAATTTCACCCGTATGATTTGCACCTTCTATTGGTGGATATTTCTTGACTTTTTTCGCATACAAAGATTCTATGCCTCTTTCATCCATTATTGCACTTCCTTTGACACAGAAATCTCTTGTACCTGATAACAAATGCAAGCTTTGAACACACTCTAAAAATAACTTTCTATTTTCGATACTATTAAGTATTTTAATTGGCTTATAATCCGGATCAAGATTTCTTCCTTGAATATTATTTTTAGAATACTTCCGTTTCCCCATCATCTTGTTGGTTAACCATTTTAATTTAGTCCGTAAAAACCAATCCATCCCACCGAAATTATCTCCCCAATGAGGTGTGGCCACTGTTATGCATTTATTAATATTAAGCAGCGGGCTTTCTTGTATCACTGCGGCTCTTGTATCTAATCCACCCATGCTATGGCCCAAAATATCAAAATCCTGTTTATCGCCTATCAATTTTTCGATCTTTTGTTTTAAAAAAACGCCAAAATCCAAGAAACTGTCGCAAGAATCGCTTTCTTCTTCAAAATTAACAAAATGCGCAAAATTAAAATTACTACACATCCCTTCAAGGCAAGTTTTTACAGAATCCTTATTTTCTTCATCTGCTGTCCAACATTGACAAGACTCATCTGTCCATCCAGGCACAAAAAAGACAGGTCTTTCTAATGTGATCTTATTATTCTTAAACTTATTAAGTTGAGCAATAGCGTCATTTTTTTGCTCTTCTCGTTCTTCTCTCATGTCTTTTAAAGGGTCATTTGTATTCATTTTTTAAAATACACTTTCTAAGCAAAAACAGGTTAATTTTCCGACTTTATTCCAACGCTTACAAACTTCAGGTAATAAACAGTTACAACACAATTTCTGTTCTAATTGATCCTTCGTGATATCCAGCGTGCCAGCCTGTTGATGTAGGGCTAAAAGTTGCTTAAGATATTTCCCGGCAACCAACCGATGGATATTATCTTTCGCTTTTAATCCTAACCACTCAAAAACACCTTTATCTCCTTTTGACGAATTACATTTTTGACAAGCTAAAACAACATTATCAGAAGAATCATTGCCTCCCTTATTCTTCGAGATAAGGTGATCTGTAGATAAATCAGAGTCTTTACCGCAATAAACACATTCTTGAGATAGTTCTTTTTCTTTCTCCCACTCTCTCATAGTGCCAGATATGGTTATTTCTTCATTACATAATTTTTTAAACCGATCAGAAACAAATCCATACTCTATTGAACCATGAGCAGCTTTTGAAATTAGTTTTGCATACTCATAAAATATTTCTTCTTTTATAGTTTTTACATATCCAGGTGGCATTTTAGTTCCTTATTTTCCTAAGTTAGGGCGCTGACCCGTATTATTAGTTGATAACCTATTTATGACCCCTTGTATAAATTCCAAATGTTTTAGTTTTCTATCCATTTATCCCACCCATTATTATTAATTCCAATAAATGCTAAGTAAGGCATCTGTCACTACTTATACAAGCGCTTTTTTTACGAGCATCGTTATCCAGTCCAATGCTATACGCAAGTTGAATCAATCACCGCTGGTAAATCGTCTAACATTTTCTTTACATCTGTTGATTCCAAATCTGAATTATTATGTGCCGCATTATTTCCTATGGAAGCTAACATATCAATCTGTTTCATCTTAATTTTGCTATAATGTTCAATCGCATATAGAGCTTGGTTAAAGTCATTAATAGTAGACCGTCCCTTTGATGGATTGCACCCTAAGGTATTGCATGTTGTTCGCAAATGTTCTTCAAGGACTGCACGCCCAATCACACCAGCTGCAAGATGATATCCATTCTCAAATAAGTTATCCGCTTGATCCAGTAAATCCGCAAATGTCTCAGCCTTGACAAGTTGCGTAATCGTTTCAAGATGGTCGTTTTCTAGTTCATGTTGAATAGCCTCAAGAGTCCCATGAACTATTTCTACAAATGTCAATGTATTGCGTTCCGGTTCTGAAGAGAACATCTCTTTCCATGGTTTAGCAGCCGTACCAAGCTGATGACCAAAAGATTTTACTTTTCCCCACCATTTGTGAAGCTGTTGTATCTTTACAAATGTTGGCGAACCGATAACTCTTGTATCAAATTTTGTTCCAGCAACAGCCTTTGCTTCCTCAATAAGATTCCTATTGATTTGAAGCAATTTCTCTTTTTGTGCTTGGTTCATTTGTTTCCTCTCGTTATAACGTCAGGATTCACGCGCGTTTACAAACTGTCGCGTGCATCCGGATTGTTGAACCCTTTCTAGTCTCCACCTCTTCTTGTATATAACGCTTCAACAGCTTCTACTTTAGCATCTACTATATGGTAGTAGGAGGCTTGCCCAACGAGATTTGACCCCTCGCCGGATACTTCACCAAGGAAGGCCTGGAAACCCAAGTGTCTTCGGGTTCCGGGGACACATGTGAGCATCACGAATCTATCCCGAATACTACCTTCTACCTTGAGAGTGCGAGGCTTGCCATCTTCTCCGACCTTAGGAATCAGGATGAGCCTACCAGACAATCGAGACGCTTTCTGTTCTAACTCGAGTGTCTCTTCTTGGGAATACAGATGTTTACCATTATCATCCATCTTGTCTTGCAGGCACCATGTTCCATCCACACGTATGCCGAGATAGATACGGTCTTCAATCCATGGAATGAATCGATCCCGCCAGACTATTGAGGTAAGGAAAAGAACAATAGCGGCCAGAAGGCCTCCGATAGTACCTGATACAATATTGATTCCAAGCTCTTCCATACTGCCGTCCTTTCTTTTCTAAACGAATATTACATCGCATGTTTAATTTATTAAATTTTTATCCAATTTTCTCTTCTTCACGATAAACAACAACAAACAACATGAACAATATCATTTTTTGCCTAAATAAAAGAAATATTAATTATTATTCTATAGAGTGTTTAGCGCTTCTAAAATAATATAATTATTCTCCCGTCTGTTTCACTTTTGTCAATAGGTCGAAGTCACTTTCGACTGACACTTTTCCACATTTATGGTAATAAATGCCGTTTTTTGCCATTAAAAGGCCGATTTCCCTTTGGGGAATTTTATAATATCCGTTTAATTGCTTAACTGCTTTGATCTTCCTGCTCTTAATCCATCGAAAAAGAGTCTTCTTGCTTAGATTAAGAATTTCGGCAGTTTGAGAGACTGAATATGTTTTTTCTTCTTCTATGACTTCTTTTCTATTTTTATGATTTTTCAAATCTTCTTGGAGGAATTCTTTCCAGTTGAGTCTTTTGCGTGGTTTGGGTGGGTATTCTGATAACTGGAATTTTGGTTTTTCGATCCAGCCTTTCTTTTGAACCATAACATACATGCCTCTAACAAGAATTTCACAGACACGTTCAAGGCGGTCTTCAGGGGATAGCGTTTTATAATATTCAATATTATTCAAGCTTATTCCCCTTTCTTTTTATTATTGATGAATTTTAATAAAATAAGAAAATTTATTATACCATGCGGTCTACATTACTGTTCAATATTTCAACGGCTATGGAAATGATCCTTTTTTCCCGCTCTTCAGGCGATAATTCACAGGCAGGATTTAATGGATTGTTGGCAACACTTGATCCCGGGACAAAGGCAACTTTTATATTGTCCCAATCGATAGAACTCCGGCATCTTTTCTTGTTCTTGGAATCCATTTTGCCCCTTTTTTTTCTTATTCATCTACTTCAAATAATCCCTTTTTAGTATTTTCTTCTTCAACGCATGTATTAACTACATGAGAAGCTGTTAAATAATATTTCTCATACAACCGCAAGCCCCTTGCCTTTTCTCTTTTGCTTTTCTTCTGATACGGTTTACTCTCAATATTTTCGAATCGTCCGAAGTTGACGCATTTATGTGAATTGTCTGTTCGGCAGATGAAATACCCTCCCCGATCGTGACTCGAAGCGAACAAATTCAAATGTTGTAAGTGAAGTGCTGCCATGCTTTTACAAGTGGCAAAACAAAACTAAAACTTTGTTTCAGGAGTCAAAACCAGAGCTTGTCTACAAAGGTCACATTGTTTCGCAGAAAGCAATTATGAGTATAACAAAAATATCCAGATAAATCATAATTCCTTGCAGCTTACAAATCTTTTTTAGAAAAGTTGCAAGAAATGCAGCATTATTAGTATGTGCAAGCATATGAAAATCCGATTGAAAAGACACTGGAATTTAAGCGGATCATGCGGGAAGAAAACCTGAATCAAAACCAACTGGCTCGAAAATTAGGCATTTCGCGCGTGCGGATCTGCCAGCTCTTGAATCTTTTGAAACTGCCTGAAGATCAGCAGAAGTATATTTTGGAATATGGGAAACAGAATATGATTACCAAGCGGAGTCTTCGAATACCGCGTTAAATGATAAAATCTAATGTCTCTTTTCATCATAAAGTCGAACAAGGGAATCTTCCCAATTAAAAGAGGTTGTTGCTATCCCGCAAAGAGGCTTAAATGCCTTAATGCACTCAACGTCTCTTTGTGCATACACTTCTAGAATATTTACTATTTCCCCCATAAGCCCGCCAACAATACCATTCGAATCATCTACCCCACCCATCAATTTCTTTTCTAAACGTAAAAGCAACTTCACCAAAAGATCAGCCGTTTGTCGATTAACCGGCAACTCAGAAATTCTCGCTCGCAACCGATTGCATCCTTCCTGAAGTGAATCCTGATTCGCGAACCATGTGCGCGATGGCCCAAGATAAGGTTTGATATATTTCATCGATTCTGAAATTGCTTTTTTAACTGCAACCAACTCGTCCTTATTTAATAGCTCCCGCTTATCACTGCATTTAATTTCTGCTACCTGCTGTTTTTCTTCCGCTTTTAAAGGCTTGCCATCCATCACCGCATGCAAAGCCAATGCAACTACATGCTTGCACAACGTTCCCCTCTCTCCAAGATAACATGTGCAATCGGCATCCTGATATCGACGCCCCGAGATTGAAACGCGATAGGACTTTGTTCCCTGAACAATCGCGGAATAATGCCCTCCAAATGCTTCAACTTCGGTCACTTGCCCGCTTTCATAAAGGCCAACCCCACGCTGAAACGTCGCATCGTCAGTGGCGAATTTGATTTTGTTTAAATCGTAACTTAATGGCATAACTGACTAAATTTATTTAAATATTAGCTTATGACCATTTCCCAAATCAAAGGTCTTTCCTTTTATATTTATCTTCTTAGCACCTTTTGGAATTTCCTTAATCTAGTGGCTGCTCTTTCATTGTAACAGCCAAGCGAACTGCACTAGCTAAACGAAATTGCAATTCTGCAGCAAATAATTGTTCAATGATGTTATCTTTATTTG